>Ga0265299_10000030_pt1 | contig 225875 bp, 202 predicted proteins | sample AusTroGonzalo_MG_4_FD_193485 | JGI IMG/M metagenome (GOLD analysis project Ga0265299, IMG submission 193485) | Bovine rumen microbial communities from tropical cattle in Woodstock, Queensland, Australia - Gonzalo_02 | ecosystem: Host-associated > Mammals > Digestive system > Stomach > Rumen ... | reverse complement strand
TCAATCTACTGACCAAAACTGTTATTGATTACTTCTTAGCTGCTTTAGGACGTTTTGCACCATACTTGGAACGTCTCTGGAGACGACCGTTAACGCCGGCGGTATCAAGTGTACCGCGAATGATGTGATAACGTACACCGGGAAGGTCCTTTACACGGCCACCGCGTACGAGCACGATTGAGTGCTCCTGCAGGTTGTGACCCTCACCCGGGATGTAGGAGTTAACCTCCTTCTGGTTGGTCAGACGAACACGTGCAACCTTTCTCATTGCTGAGTTAGGCTTCTTAGGTGTCGTTGTGTAAACTCTAACGCAAACGCCTCTTCTCTGAGGGCAGGAATCCAGGGCCGGAGACTTACTCTTGTCCTCCAGAACCTGACGTCCTTTGCGTACTAACTGCTGAATTGTTGGCATGTTTGTTTGTTTTTAATTATTATATATTAAATAGTAAATCCAGATTTTTTGGCGTGCAAAGATACGGCTATTATTTTATAACGCAAGGAAAAACAAGCAGTTTTTGAACTTTTAACGGCAAAAAAGGCATAAAAAAAGCGGGCATCCCTTGAGACCCCGCCATTTTTCAAGAAAAAACGCCCAGATTCAGGCCTCTCCGTGAAAGTCCGAAATAGGTGGCATATAAGTTCCTTTTTGAGCCTTCATCTCAATGGTTCCGAAGGCATTCTCGTACTTGGCCACGTTATCCTGAAGAGCCATAAGAAGACGTTTGGCATGCTCGGGCGACATGATGACACGCGACTTCACCTGAGCCTTAGCCATACCAGGAAGAATACTTATAAAATCCATAACAAACTCAGATGACGAATGAGTTATCATTGCCAGGTTTGAGTATACACCCTGTGCTATTTCTTCTTTGAGTTCTATTTGCAGCTGTTTCTGCCCATTACCATTCTGTTCCATATTTTTATGTGTTATCTGAAATCGTTGTCATCTTTCTTGCGAAGATAGTGTTATTTACCGAAAACCGCAAATGCCGAGCGTCATTCCATGTGAATTTTTCTTACATATTTAAATCGAGTCCAAAACACATAAAACACTTATTTTGAAGATAATCGCCAATAATTGGTGAGGTTTGTTTTCTATTTGCTATATTTGCTCCACACGGTCCGATTCCACACATTCGGATTGGACAAAATTTAGGACTAATCAAATATAATTTAAATATAACCTTATGAGCAATTACAAAGAGACAGGCAGCAAAGCCTACCTTTATGGAATCTGCGCGGTGGCCGTTATAGGCGGTCTGCTGTTCGGATATGACACCGCTGTCATATCCGGTGCCGAGCAGGCATTGCAGAAATTCTTTATCAGCGGACTTGGAGATTATTATTCAACCGGTTTACACGGTTTTGTTACCTCATCAGCATTGATAGGATGTATTATCGGAGGACTTATTTCCGGTATCATGGCCACAAGATTAGGCCGTAGGAACGCATTGATTTTTGCATCAGTACTGTTTTTCCTGTCAGCCCTGGGAAGTTACATGCCGGAATTCCTTTTCCGTCCTAACTTTGAGTTCTTCCAGCCCGGTGAAGCCACCAAAGGACTTATGTGGGCATTCATACTTTACCGTGTTCTGGGAGGTATTGGTGTAGGAATGGCATCGGCCATCTGCCCCATGTATATTGCCGAAGTCGCACCCGCACAGATACGCGGTACACTGGTTTCTTGCAACCAGTTCGCAATCATTTTCGGTCAGCTGGTAGTATATGCCATCAACACTCTCATACGCAGCGGACTTGCCGATACTCCCGACCTGATTCAGGCCGCAATGGTAAATATAGGCTGGCGTAAGATGTTCGTGAGCGAGGCCTTCCCGGCAGGCGCATTCGGACTTCTTCTGTTGCTTGTCCCCAAGACTCCGCGATATCTGGTTATGCGTGGCAACACCCAGAAAGCAATGGACGTTCTTACCCGCATCAATGGAGAAGGACGCGCAAAGGAGATTCTGCAGGAGATCAAGGACACCTTGGTAGAAAAGAAAGAGAATCTTTTCTCATACGGCATCCTGGTAATCATAGTAGGCGTGCTGCTGTCATTCTTCCAGCAGGCAGTTGGTATCAACGTAGTTCTTTACTACGCTCCGCGTATATTCCAGAACATGGGTTCAAGCGGTGACGCCGCAATGATACAGACCGTCGTGATGGGCGTTGTCAATATTCTGTTTACCGTCGTTGCTATCCTTACAGTCGATAAATGGGGCCGCAGACCTCTGCTTATCGTAGGTTCAATAGGTATGGCAATAGGTATGATAGCATTGAGCATTCTGTCATTCTGCGATGTAATCGGAGTGGCTGCTCTTGTATTCATCATCATCTACACCGCATCATTCATGATGTCATGGGGTCCCATCTGCTGGGTTCTTATTTCAGAGATATTCCCCAACACCATACGTGGTAATGCAGTGGCAATAGCTGTAGCTGCCCAGTGGATTTCAAATTATGTTATATCATCCACATTCCCCTCACTCTGCGAGTGGAGTATTGGTGGCACATATCTCATCTACGCAGGATTCTCAATCCTCTCAGCACTCTTTGTACTGAAGATGGTTCCCGAGACCAAAGGCAAGACTCTGGAGGAGATGAGCGCTCTATGGAAGAGCAAGATGAAGAAGTGATCACACAATCACACATAAAAGAAAGGCCCGCAAACGCGAGCCTTTCTTTTATTATAGAGGATCAATTTACTTGACGACTCCCTGCTTAATCAGGTACTCGGCAATCTGAACGGCATTCAGTGCGGCACCCTTGCGGATCTGGTCACCTACAATCCAGAAGCACATTACGTTAGGATTTGCAATATCCTTACGGATACGGCCCACGTAAACGGGATCGGTACCAGCCAGGAACAGAGGCATGGGGTATTCTTTCTTTGAAGGATCATCCATCAGCACAAGACCTTCGCCGTTCTTTACAGCCTCACGGAAAGCCTCTACTGAAACAGGCTGCTCGGTCTCTGCCCAGATAGCCTCGGAGTGGCAACGCAGAGCGGGAACGCGCACACATGTAGCGCTGCACTTAATGTCATTGTGGAACATCTTGCGTGTCTCATAGAACATCTTCTCCTCCTCCTTGGTATAACCGCTCTCCTTGAATACATCGATATGCGGAATAAGGTTGAATGCAAGCTGATAGGCAAACTTGTTTACGGTCACCTCTTCACCGGCAAGAGCCTGACGATACTGCTGCTCCAGCTCGGCCATAGCAGCTGCGCCTGCACCGCTGGCAGCCTGATAGGTTGATACCTGAACGTTCTTGACAGGCGAGAGGTCATTGAGAACCTTAAGAGCCACAATCATCATGATTGTAGAGCAGTTAGGATTGGCAATGATGCCTTTGGGACGAACAAGTGCATCCTCGGGGTTGACCTCGGGAACAACCAGAGGAACCCGCGGATCCATACGGAAAGCGCTTGAATTATCTATCATGATTGCACCGTATTTGGTAATGGTCTCGGCAAACTCCTCGGATGTGCCACCGCCGGCCGATACGAATGCAATATCAATACCTTTGAAATCATCGTTATGCTGCAGAAGCTTGACCTGAATCTTCTTACCTCCATATGTGTAATAAGATCCGGCACTACGGGATGACCCGAACAAAACCAACTCATCGAGCGGGAATTTACGCTCTTCCAGCACACGAAGGAACTCCTGTCCTACTGCTCCGCTGGCTCCAACAATTGCTACTCGCATAGGATAATTTGTTATAGTATGAATAATTTGGGCGCAAAATTAGTGTTTCCTAACAAAATAGAGCGCCGAAAAAGCATAAAAACTCAAAACAAAGAGTCAAAATCATCCAAAACTGTATATTTTTGCATCATAAATAAGTATCTCACGGATAATGATTGAACTGGACAACATAACAAGAAGCTTTGGCTCTCTTCAGGTACTCAAAGGAATAAGCCTTAAAGTAAATAATGGCGAAGTGATAAGCATTACCGGACCCAGCGGAGCCGGCAAGACCACTCTGTTGCAGATAATGGGATCACTTGACAAACCCGACACCGGTCACGTTCTATACGACGGGCAGGACATAACCCGTATGAACGAGAAGACAATCTCATCTTTCCGAAACAAGCATATAGGATTCGTGTTCCAGTTTCACCAGCTACTCCCGGAATTCACTGCTTTGGAGAACATAACCATCCCCATGCTGATTGCAGGTCAGGGAATGCGTCAGGCATCGGCAAGAGCAAAAGAACTGCTCGATCTGCTGGGACTTGCCGACAGAGCCAATCACAAGCCTTCAGAGTTGTCGGGAGGCGAGAAACAGCGCATAGCTGTGGCACGTGCTCTAGCCAACCAGCCGGATGTTATCCTGGCCGATGAGCCATCGGGAAGTCTGGACACAAAAAACAAGGAAGAGCTTCACAAGCTATTCTTTAAATTACGCGACCAGCTTGGTCAAACATTCGTCATTGTCACGCATGATGAATCACTGGCTGCAATGACAGACCGCACCATCCATCTTCTGGACGGCGCAATCAGATAGGATTACCACTTACGGAAACGAAGGATTGTTTTCTTTCCCGACAGGACCATATGATGACGATCGGGAAATTCCAGTTTGAATGTAGATACTATACTATCCAATCCGCACTTTTGAAGTTGGTTAACCAACCCCGGATTGTTATAGACCGAGTAGTCCAATTTTATTGAATCCTCAAATTCAGTCGTAACACCATGCTGCTGCGCAAGACCGGGGGCCTCAATCAGCACTATATGGCGCGCAAAACCGAACATGATATTGTCTATATCCACAGACTGACAGGGATTGCCCGAAAAATCCACGCCATCCCTGTATTCAATATTGTCAAGACGCCAGTAAAAATCAAGCCTATCATTTGGAAAAGCCTTCTCGCATGAGCTTAAGCCCACGGCCGATACTGCAACTAACAGTACCATCAGGAGTAAAATGATGTTTCTCTTCTTCATAGCACCTTCCAGATTTTTGAGATTGTGAGCATTACGCCCTTATTGTTGCCCAAAAGACTGCCGCTGTCAATATCCATCGAACCTGACAGGCTAAACTTCCAGTCATATCTGTCGCCAAGTTTATAAGAGCATTCTAGCATGAGGGATGTTACACGCTCCTTCTCCTTAAGAGGGGCTCCATACTGTCCCCAATGACAGGTTGTTGTGGCAAGCAGGCGGTAATCAACGTTATCCGTTATGCCACCGTCTACACCCACATGAAACATTTGTAACCGATTGCTACGGAAACGATTGCCGTTATCGTTGTTGTAAGCCGGCGATATCATAACGGGATTTCCTATAGCATATCCCCAATGAGTGTAAGACGAATATATTCCGTGGTTATACATACCGTCTCGGCCATCGACCTCCTCAATAACGAACATACCTTCAGCTTCAGTAGTACATGCTGTACTGTGGCATATAGGACCACTTAATCCGCGCGTATTCATGAACTCTATAACGGCATTTCGGAAGTATCGGAAATCATCAGGGGCATTCACTTCAACGCCGAACAGACCGTCAAACCAGTTGCGACGGAATCCGAAGAAAATGAAATCCTTCTCTCCTTCCGTGTTGTTCTTATATTCAATGCCCAACATTGATGAGTGGTCCTCAAAGTAATGCTCATAATAGGCACTAATATGCCAATCATCCAGCTTGTAGCCGAAATTAAGATGCCAGCTGCCCAGATTATCACCATCTTCATTACCCTGCTCCTCGATATGATGAAACGGGAAAAGGACAGTCCAAAACGCCGCAGCATTCGAAGGCATTTGTTTCTCCGTATCTCCCATGTGCCGGATTCCTCCGAACAGATTACTCATCTCAAGTCCAACGCTCACCTGAAGAGGGAATCTCTCCTCGTCGCCAAAACGCAGAAACGCGGATTTGCCATGAAAGAGCACTCCATCCACATAGTAACCGGCAGTACGTCTACGCCATCTGTCATCAGTGAGACGGCCATAACTGATATGTCCTTTGAGTGAAAACCAACTACCTAATAAAGGAATGCGGACGTATTCAGGTATTCCGGCACGCACCTCAGGGATAGGCCGGCTATTGCCCGACCATGTGAGTGCACCGGTACTTAAGTAACGGTTCTTGTCATTCCAACGCTCCTTCATTCCGATGGACAGGCCAAGCCACTTGTAATCCAAATCAGCATACAACTGATGAACGAAAAGGTTGCTTTCCAGTCCTGCACCGGCTCCAAGATCCAACCCATAATCGACCCCAAACCCGGAGGAGTGATGTACGCCACCAAACGCAGCGATGTGACCATATCCGCTGTTATTGTTAACCGAGGGAAGTCCCTGACGGTTGGATGTATGCCAGAACGGAGCGTAATCACCGCCGCCAGCCATGCCCACAGTCTCCAACTTCAGAGCAAGGACAGGATCATCGGCCTGAGCCATAAGACCTACAGGCAGCAAGGCCAGAACAATAAAGGACAGTGTATGTTTGAATGATTTTTTCACGGAGCAAAGGTAATAAAAAAGAACGGCAACCGATTTGGTTGCCGCTCTTTGTTTGATATCCCGGAATCAGGCGTTTGCTCTCTTCTCGCGGATACGAGCTTTTTTACCTGTGAGATTACGCAGGTAGTACAGCTTAGCGCGACGTACCTTACCGACCTTGTTCACCTCAATGCTGTCAATAGACGGTGAGCTGATAGGGAATATACGCTCTACACCTACGGTACCTGACATCTTACGGACAGTAAAACGACGGTTGTCACCGTGGCCGCTGATCTTGATTACCACACCACGATAAAGCTGAATACGCTCCTTGTTACCTTCAATGATTTTGTATGCTACAGTTACGGTGTCACCTGACTTGAATGCAGGGAACTTACCCTCATTACCGGTAGCAAATGCCTGTTCTGCAATTTTGATTAAATCCATTGTTCTGGAATTTTCAAGTTTGTCATACACTAAAGCGACATACCAAGTTACTCTTCCTTGACAGCGATCGCATAAAGCGGCGCAAAGATAGCACCTTTTTCTTTCTGTACAAAATTATTTTCACTCAAAATAGAGAGTGAGCACAATCATGCTGTTCTGCGCTTTGTCAATTGCATCACTATACTTAAGCAGTGAAGCATCATTAAGATCAGTACGGTTATTATCCAGAATATTATTGAGTCCGAAACAGAACTTGAGCTCAGGAATCATCTTAAAGAACGGATAGTACAGGTCCAGACCCATACCGACTTCAAACAACATATCTGTCCGCTTGACCAACAACTCCTTTCCTTTTTTGACGGTAAGGTCAACCGTCGGGGCCAATCCCGTAACGACATAAGGACGGTAGTTGTTGAATCGGGCCGCACTGACCTTAAAGTCTATCGGTACAGACAGGTATGTAGACTTGACATATTGTTCTACAACCTGTCCGCTGCGTTGCTCCTTAAAAGTGACCTTCTTGTCTCCGAAATGCATCGTAGGAATAATTCTCAAGGACAGCCAGTCATTGGCCTTTACTTCGCCCAACACTCCCACGCTGAACCCCGGAATATATTCAGATACATCGGCATACCAATATTCCACACCACCATTCTGATTTATATACGCAGTCCCATTATTGGCAAGTCTCAGATCCTGAAGATTAAATCCCACCAGAAATCCGTAATGCCACACCCTGTCATCAAGAAACGGTCTGTTCTGTATCTTGCGTTCCTGAGCATAGAGACGGCCCGCCCCAAACAATGGAGCAAGCGTCAACAGAGCGAGCGTAACTAACGCCCAAACAGTATTACGTTTTTCTGTCATCCATATAAAAACGATTAAACGGCCCAGTTATTGTAATTTTCTCCCCGCCATTTGGCGGAGTACTCAAAAGTGTGTATTTTTGCGCCACACAAACCAAAAAACTAAAGACAACTATGGCATACGTAATTGGTGACGACTGCATCGCTTGCGGAACTTGCATCGATGAGTGCCCGTCAGAGGCTATCTCAGAGGGCGATAAGTACTCAATCAACCCTGACTTGTGCGTAGACTGCGGCACTTGCGCCGGAGTTTGCCCGTCGGAGGCAATCCACCCGGGAGAATAATTCCAAGGGACAAAACAAGAAGCGGGGGCTCCGAAAGGAACCCCCGCTTCTTGTTTTGGTACAAAAGCACACAGAGGGGACTGTCCCTATTGTGTGCTTTTTGTGTTATTTAAGGGCGGCAAGTGCCTCCTTTACGCGACGAAAAGCCTCAACAATTTTCTCCTCACTGGTAGCGTAGCTGAAGCGAATGCACTCGGGTGAGCCGAAAGCTGTTCCGCCTACTGTTGCCACATGGCCTACTTCAAGCAGATACATTGCCAGATCCTCGGCGCTATTGATAACCTTGTCACCGTAACGCTTGCCAAAGTATGAATCGCACTTGGGGAAGAGATAGAAAGCGCCCTGCGGATTGTTGACCTCAAAGCCGGGAACCTCCTTTGCCAAAGACACAATCAGGTCGCGGCGCTTCTGAAATACCTTACGCATCTTCTCAACGTCATCCTGCGGACCGTCAAATGCCACCTGGGCAGCCTTCTGGGCAACCGAGCAGGTACCGCTGGTATACTGACCCTGCAGTTTGTTGCAAGCCTTTACAAGCCATTCGGGACCAGCCATGAAACCGATACGCCATCCGGTCATAGCATAAGCCTTGGAGACACCGTTGATAACAGCGATACGATCCTTGTCAACAAACTGGGCAAGGCTGTTATGGCCGCCAATGAAGTTGATATGCTCGTAAATCTCATCGGATACGATAAATACATCGGGATACTTGTTGAGAACCTTGGCGATTGACTCAAGCTCTTGCTTTGTATAAACCGAACCGGTGGGGTTTGAAGGTGAACAGATCATGATGGCCTTGGTCTTGGGGGTGATGGCAGCCTCAACCTGAGCGGCTGTAACCTTGAAATCCTGGTCAATACCGGCCTTGATAACAACGGGAACACCACCGGCCAGCTTAACCATCTCGGGATAGCTTACCCAGCAGGGTGAAGGCAGAAGAACCTCATCGCCCGGATTGATGATAGCCATGATGACGTTGCAGAGTGACTGCTTGGCACCGGTGGAAACAAGAATCTCGGCGGGAGCATAGTCAAGACCGTTCTCGCGCTTGAGTTTGTCGGCGCAAGCCTTGCGCAACCACATATAACCCGGAACGGGAGAATACTTGGAGTAGTTCTGCTCCACAGCCTCAACAGCAGCCTTCTTTACATAGTCAGGTGTATTGAAGTCGGGCTCGCCCACACTCATGTTAACCACATCGACACCCTGTGCCGACAGTTCATTACTCTTTTGCAGCATAGCGAAAGTGGCCGATGCTGCGAGTCTGTTGACTCGATCTGAAATCTGTGCCATTTTATTTATTGTTGTTCGTTATATATTCAATCAAATTATCAGCAGTCTGTGCAGTCTTCTGCATCTGACGTTTGAGTTTGCGTGTAAAAAGCCATGCCCTGAGTTCAAACAACAGGCCCAGCGGGAACACTATTCCCACAAGCCTATCCGCCCATACTTTCTCAAACGGAGGCTGCACGCCATGGCTCTGCAGCAAAGGGAATCCATTGAGCATATCAAGTTCAACCCTGTCACGACTGTTACCCAATTCAGTAACAAGATTCTCCAGCTCAACATTCAGTTCTGTCAGTTCCGATGAATCTACGCTTCCGAAAAACAACTTACGGTAATCGGGAACCGAATTGAGCAAAGCGGACTGATCCAACTCCAAACTCATGTTCTTTATGTCCGACAGCATGCCGAGACACTTTTCCCTGTCAGGGTCATCAATAACGACATCCTTACGTACAATACTTCGTTTGACCTTAGTGCCGAACCAGTATCTGAAGAACTCCGTAATGACATCCCATTGGAACAGAGTGGAATCGCCGTTAGCCTTAACCGTGAAGAACACGCTGAGAGGCGTGAGAACAATAACGCTGAACCAACATCCCACTATACTCCATTCGCCCTCGCGGAACATCTTTTCGCCCGACACGGATGTAATATAGAACAGGATGAATGTAAAGACCGATACGATAACCGGAACGCCCAGACCGCCCTTGCGTATAATGGCACCCAGCGGCGCACCTATAAAGAAGAATATCAGTATGGAAAGGGCATTGGTTATTTTCTTCATCCACTCTATCCAGTGACGTCGTATGGTCTTGTCTCCATAATACATATTTGAACTCTTTATCGCCAAATCACTGGCTTGAGTCTGTATCTTGGAGCGCATGTCATTCTTTATATCAAGCTGCCTGCCCCTGCTTGAAACAGCATATACGCTATCGGCACTGATCAACTTGGTTTTCAGTTTTTCAAACGAAACGGAATCGGACCTCTGCATACGATATGTAGAGAGCGCCGTAACCCGGAACTCATTCAAATTACCACGTCCTATACTGTCCTGGTTGTTCGACAGGGAATCTATGGTGTGCTTGATTTCATTCATATTCTTACTCATGGCCTGCGAACTGACCAGATTATCCGGAGCCTGTTTCATATCCGAATTGAATTCAAGCAGAATATGTTTTTCGCGGAAAGCCTCACGACGATAAGGCTTGCCTTTGCTGTCTATATCCTTCTCCTGACAAAACTGCTCACCACTGAACAGATGAAGATAAAGGTGCTGCTTATCGGCAGTGGTTTCCATATATGCGGAATCCGACACTATCACACTCAGATTCTCGTAACCGTCACGATGGTCATATATTGTAACGTCATACAAGGCTCCCGTATTGAAATCCTTGTGTTTAACATACATGTTGAATCCCTTGATCTGATTATAAAACACGCCCTCGGGGATTTCAAGTTCAGGATTCTTCTCGTTAATGGAATAGATCAGAGCATAGAGATTCTTAGCCGCATGAGGAACCGTCACATTCTGGAAATAAAATGACACGCCTGCCAGAAATATGGAAAAAACCATAACAGGACGCATTATTCGCAACAGAGGAATGCCGGATGTTTTCATGGCCAATAGTTCCAGGCGTTCGCCAAAATTGCCGAAAGTGATAAGCGACGCCATAAGTACAGCCAGAGGCAATGCCTGAGGCACAAGCGTCAAAGCAAAATACCAGAAAAACCTGGCCAGAAAGGCAAAATTCAGGCCCTTGCCGACAATATCCTCAGCATAACGCCAAAGGACATTCATAAGAAGCACGAAAAGACAGATGGCAAACGCCGCCACAAACAGCAGCAGAAAGCTCTTAAGGATAAAGATATCAAGTCTTTTCGGCCTCATTAAAAAAGCATTTTTTCCAACCTGCGAAGGTACGAAAAAAATGCTTCATTTATTGACCGGTTAGGATTATTTAGATTTCTACAACCCGCACCGATGAAGTGCCTCTATTGACGTGTCCCAAAGGCTGCGGACATCATCCTCGGCATCAGAATCAGCAAAGTCTGTTATTTCAAGCGAGTAGTTTGATGTCAAATCATTCTTGAGTATACGCATTTCAAAGTATGTACCAGGTTCATCATCCATCCAGTGGAAACGTACATATGTATTTTGACGACAATTGATAAGCTCCGCTTCACGGGACTCATGCTTACCCCAAATGAAACTGAAAACCTTGCCGTCAGTACGAACGTCATCAGCAAACCACGATGTAAGTCCGGGAGCAGATGCTATAGCTTCCCATATCATAGGTACAGACTGTGAACTCAGCCCATATTCCAGAACGACTTTCGTCTTTGCCGGTATATTCTTATCTGCAGCCATAGTATTATGCACTTACGTTATATTGCAAAGAAATATTAAAATCTTTTAATTTCCAAATGATTGCGATACATTTTTCCAACAAAAATATGATGGATAAAAGTTGCAGGTATCAAAAATCAGCATTACCTTTGCACCCGCTTACAAAGCGATGGCGGGATAGCTCAGCTGGTTAGAGCGCATGATTCATAATCATGAGGTCCCCGGTTCAATCCCGGGTCCCGCTACGAAAAGGAGGTCATTTCGACCTCCTTTTTTCGTAGTCGGGACCACGGGATTGAACCGGAAATAGGGCAAGCCCTATTTCTGGTCCTTTTTTTAGTTTGCTAAGCAAACGCGCTCCATTTCATTCCGCTTGGCGGCCCTCCGGGACCGCGGTCTCGTTCGTCGCCTCACTCGCTCCAATACGCTTGAACCTGCGTATTTTTCTTTTATTATAATTTAAGGTGGGGGTTACAGGAAAAAGTGTAATTTTGTGACACTTTTGCTAAGTGGAGATTACAATTTAAAGATACAGTTATGGAATTAATGGAGCAAATCATTGCGCGTGCCAAGCAGAATAAGCAGCGCATCGTGTTGCCCGAGGGTACCGAAGAGCGTACTCTTAAGGCAGCCGACAGAGTTCTGGCCGATGGTGTGGCAGACCTTATCATCATAGGTAACAAACAGGAGATTGAGGGACTTGCCGCACAGTGGGGTCTCAAGAACATCTCAAAGGCCACAATCATTGACCCGGAGAATAACCCTAAGAAGGACTTCTATGCTAATCTGCTGTTTGAACTGCGCAAGAACAAGGGCATGACCATCGAGGAGGCTCAGCAGAAGGTGCTTGACCCGCTTTACCTGGGTTGCCTCATCATCAAGAACGGTGATGCCGACGGCCAGCTGGCAGGTGCCCGCAACACCACAGGCAACGTGCTCCGTCCCGCTCTCCAGATAATCAAGACCGCTCCCGGCATATCAGTGGTATCAGGTGCGTTCATCATGATAACCAAGACACCTCAGTACGGCGAGAACGGCATTATGGTATTTGCAGACTGCGCCGTTACACCGGTGCCCGATGCAGACCAGCTTGCACAGATTGCCGTTGCATCGGCCGGAACCGCTACAGCTGTAGCAGGATTCGCCGAGCCCCGCGTAGCAATGCTCAGCTTCTCAACCAAGGGATCGGCCAAGCACGAGGTTGTTGACAAGGTTACAACAGCTCTTGCAAAGGCCAAGGAACTGGCCCCCACTCTTAAGATTGACGGTGAGCTTCAGGCCGATGCCGCCATCGTACCTTCAGTAGGCGCAAGCAAGGCTCCGGGTTCAGAGATTGCAGGTAAGGCCAACGTTCTTGTATTCCCCAACCTTGAAGTAGGCAACATTGCCTATAAGCTGGTACAGCGTATTGGTAACGCCGAGGCCATAGGCCCTATCCTTCAGGGTATTGCACGCCCCGTGAACGACCTTTCACGCGGCTGTTCAGTTGATGACGTTTATAAAATGATAGCCGTTACCTCCAACCAGGCAATGGCAGCAAAAAAAGCATAACATAAGATGAAGATTCTGGTACTTAACTGCGGCAGCTCGTCAATCAAGTACAAGCTGTTTGACATGGACCGCAACGATGTCATTGCACAGGGCGGAATTGAGAAGATCGGCATGAAGGGATCCTTCCTGAAGCTGACCGATAAGGACGGCAACAAGGTTGTAATCGAGAAGGAGATCCCCGAGCACACAGTAGGCGTAAAGTTCATATTCGAGATTCTTACCGGCAGCCAGTACGGCGTAATCAAGTCTCTGGACGAGATCAACGCAGTTGGCCACCGCATGGTACACGGAGGCGAGAAGTTCAACAAGAGCGTTATCCTTACTCCCGATGTACTGGAGGCATTCGCAGCCTGCAACGACCTGGCTCCCCTGCACAACCCCGCAAACCTTAAGGGTGTGAACGCAGTAAGCGAGCTGCTGCCCAAGGTTCCGCAGGTTGGTGTATTTGATACCGCATTCCATCAGACTATGCCTGATTATGCATATCTGTATGCAATTCCCTACGAGCTGTATCAGAAGTATGGCGTTCGCCGTTACGGATTCCACGGAACATCACACCGTTTTGTATCGGGCGAGATCTGCAAGTACCTGGACATTAAGCCCGAGGGCTCAAAGATAATCACCTGCCACATCGGAAACGGCGGTTCAATCACAGCCGTAAAGGACGGAAAGAGTGTTGACACCACCATGGGTCTGACTCCTCTGGAGGGCATCATGATGGGTACCCGTAGCGGTGATATCGATGCAGGTGCCGTTACATTCCTTATGGAGAAGGAGGGACTGGACAGCACAGGTATGTCAAACCTGCTGAACAAGAAGTCAGGTCTGCTTGGCATTTCAGGTGCATCAAGCGATATGCGAGAGGTTACCGCTTCAATGGAGGCCGGCAACGAGCGCGCCGCACTGGCCAAGAAGATGTACGCTTACCGCATCAAGAAATACATTGGCGCTTTCGCAGCCGCAATGGGCGGCGTTGACGTAGTCGTATTTACCGGCGGCGTCGGCGAGAACCGTCATGAGGTTCGTGAGGCCGTATGCGAGGGTCTTGAGTTCCTGGGCATCAAGCTTGACAAGGAGCAGAACGCCAAGATCATGTTCGGCAAGGACGGTATCATTTCAACCCCGGATTCAAAAGTCAAGGTGGTTGTCTTACCGACCGATGAAGAGTTGATGATAGCGCAAGACACAATGGCGTTGGTCAAATAAAAAAAGCTGCTTTCGAGCAGCTTTTTTATTTATTGTCACCTCCTTCGAGGTAGTTGTGCATAGTGAGGGTTTTGCCGTCAAATACAGCGTAAGTGTATTGGGTTATCCAATCACCGATGATAAGGAGGCGGCTGGTGTGGGTGAGCATCAGGTCAAGCTCAATATGACGGTGTCCGAATATGAAGTAGTTGATATCGGGATGTGACTTTAGATAATTCTTGGCATATATGACCTGGAACTCATTATCCTCACCCTGATACTTATCGACACCTTTCAAGCGGTGTTCTTCCATACTTCTCTTTGCCCACGATTGGCCAAGACGCATGCTCCAGCGTGTAGGCATAAGAGAGAAAAGGAACTGACACAACCTGCTATGGAACAATCTGCGCAGGAAACGGAACTTACGGTCAGGATCTCCCAATCCATCGCCATGAGCAAGGTAGAACTCCTTACCCATAATCTCTACCGTAACGGGCTCCCTATGAAGAATTACGCCACATTCACGCTCCAGATAGCCGAATGTCCAGATATCATGGTTGCCTATGAAATAGTGGACCTCTATTCCACGGTCAGTAAGCTCGGATATCTTACCCAGGAAACGGCTGTAGCCCTTGGGGACCACATATTTGTATTCAAACCAAAAGTCAAACATGTCGCCCAGCAAATAAATAGCCTGTGCCTTATCCTTGATATCGTCAAGGAAACGCACCAAACGGCGTTCCTGCATGCGCTTATGGTCTATAGCCCACGACCCCAGATGCGCATCGGAGATAAAATAAACCTGTTTCATATAAGTCCAAGTTCAAGTTTGGCCTCCTCGCTCATCATGTCCTTGTCCCATTCGGGCTCAAAGACAAGATTTACCGTAGCCGATTTGACACATTCCAACCCCTCGACCCTTAGACGGACATCCTCAACGATAAAGTCCGCCAGAGAGCAACCGGGTGCGGTAAGAGTCATATCAATGACAACGTTGGCGTCATCATCGACATCGACCTTGTAGATTAGGCCCAGATTATATATATCGACAGGTATCTCAGGATCATATACGGTCTTGAGTACCTCAACGACTTTTTCCTCTATATCAAACTTTTCACTCATCTCTCAATTCACAACCGGCCATGATCGGCATAGCTGTAATATCCGTTATCTGTGAATATCACATGATCCAGCAACGCTATATCCATCGTATAACAAGCCTGCCTTACCGCGGTGGTAAGTCCGTCATCCTGACGGCTGGGAATCAGATTGCCCGACGGATGATTATGGCACATAACCACCGCTGTAGCCCTGCGCACAATTGCCTCACGGACTATACAACGGACATCGACCGATGCACTGGACAATCCACCCTGACTGACAAGCATACTGTCCACTACTCTGCTAGCCTGATTGAGCAGCACCACATGGCATTCCTCAACCTGTTTGTCAGCAAGGACGGGATAGAACCAGTCGTATATATCCCGTGACGTACGTAGCACAGGCTTACGCTCAGGCTCCTCTTCCTTGCGTCGCCGTCCCAATTCACATGCGGCCAGGATCGTAATTGCCTTGGCCTCACCTATTCCTTTAAAAGAGCAAAGCTCCCCGACGCTAAGTTTTCCAAGTTCGGAAAGACTGTTGCGGCAGGAAGCCATCACTTTTTGTGTCAAAGCCACCACCGAATCTTCAGTGTTTCCAGTGTGTATCAGAATCGCCAATAACTCAGCGTTTGTCAGCGCGCTTGCGCCTTTTTGCTTCATCTTTTCACGGGGGCGATCCTCAATGGCCCACTGCTTAAGATTCAGCTTGTCTGGCTTATTCATCCATTTTTTATGCCTTTACACGGCCCTGGTATGATCCGTCGCGGGTATCGACCTCGATGAGCTCACCTTCATTGATGAACAGAGGTACGCGAACCTCGCAACCGGTCTCAACCTTAGCGGGCTTGGTGGCGTTGGTAGCCGTATCACCCTTAAGGCCGGGCTCAGTATATGTAACCTTAAGAACTACCTTTACAGGCAGGTCGGCGAACAGAATCTCACCGGTATTGGCGTTGGTAACAACGTCAACGACTTCACCTTCCTTAAGGTAATCAACACCGTTGATAAGGTCCTTCATGATAGTAACCTGCTCAAAGTTCTCCTGGTTCATGAAAATATAACCCATATCGTCCTGATACAGATACTGGTAGGGGCGACGCTCAACACGGACATCCTCAAGCTTGAAACCGATCTGGAAAGTACGCTCCAATACACGGCCGTTAACAACGTTCTTAAGCTTGGTGCGTACGAATGTATTGCCCTTACCGGGTTTTACATGCAGGAAATCAATGCAGAAATAGAGCTGGCCCTCCAGATTGATGCAGGTGCCGATCTTGATGTCTTGACAAAGAATCATAAAAGTCTGTTTATTCTATTTATTAATAATGAATCGTTTCGGACTACAAAAGTAGTGTAATGAGACAAATAGACAAAACTTTAGACAAAAAAAGAGATGCGATTTGCATATTAAGAAAAAAGAGACTACCTTTGCCCTCCGATTCCCGAAACAGGACAGAAAACAATAAAAATATATAACGATGAAAAGAACATTTCAGCCTTCCAACAGGAAGAGAAAGAACAAGCACGGTTTCCGTGAGAGAATGGCCTCAGCAAACGGCCGCAGGGTACTTGCTTCACGCAGAGCCAAGGGCCGCAAGAAACTGACAGTATCTGACGAGTACTGCGGAAACAAGAAGTAATTTCATTACTTTAAACGGAATAAAGAATAAGACCGGACATCATATCCGGTCTTATTCTTTTTATCATTTCCTTAACTCCTTGGGAGCAGGCATTAGCGTCTGGCCACATAAGGGACTGGTGATAATGTCATCGGGAATAACCAATCTCTCTATTCCGGCATCAGAGCGTGTCTGAATCAGAGTATTCCCGGGTATGTCAGGATATCTGTCATTCACAATCTTTTCAAGGCAAGCCCTGACATTATCTTCATCGACTCCGAAATCATGACGAAGATCATCGGGTCTGTAATTATCAGGAATAAAACCCTTGTATGGAATTGACTCATACTCACTGTTCTTACTGAAGAAAGCTATAGGCAGATATACGAACTTAAGCTTACTGAAATCGCCGACATTGTATCTGGCATAATCTTCATCCGTGCCGGGATAGTACAACACATACATGCCATTGGGCTTACCATATGTCGTATCTCCAACCAGATACACATTTAAATAAGGCTTAAGGCCATTGATGGTGACCTCGCTTGCCGATGCCGAGCTACTGCCGCATATCACATACAAATCATCCAAGTCAAGAGAGTTTGCTTTGCGATGTATTGTATCATTGCTGTCATAGACGGACAACTGTCTGTTATGAATGGTTCTCCTGTAAACCTTGTTATCGGCCGAATCAGGCGCAAGATAGCTAACCAACAGATTCGATGCCCTTCCATCGCCTCCGGTGTTATATCTGAGGTCAAGTATCACTTTCTTGACTCCGGCATCCTTGAATACAGCAAAAGCACTGTCAATGTCATCAAGGAAGTTGGCTTTGAAGGACATATAAAGGAAATAACCTACAGGTTCGGCCAATCCGGGATAATCGCCAGGTTCAAACACTGCGGTTTTCAGTCCGGGTCGAGTTGGAAGAGATGACAATGGCGACGATCTGAATGTATGAGACTCGCCTTTCAGATCTTTGAAAGTAAAGAGCTGATCATCTTTATACATAGCCTTGCTGAATTTACCGGCAGCGACATAATCCATAACCGGGACAGAATCCAGATGAGTTAGAGTCCATCCACGTGTTACTCCATGCTTCTCAAACGGGGAACCAGGGTAAATATAACGCACTCTAATGTTGTAATCATTATAATACTCTATGGCCTGTCCGAGTGAAATGCCGTAAGTGCCGGTCTGCTCTCCCGCCTCGTCGGCAAGATACTCTTCGGCAGTCTCCATCCAGCTCCAACGGTCCTCCTTGAACAAGGTAGCATGGAAATACTCATTGATGGTTGAGAAGTTCTCATAACTATATGAACTAACCCTCTGATAAACGTCATCATACCAGAAGTAATACGGGAAATACTCCTCGAAATACTTCTTCATGTAAAAACGGTTAGCGGCAAGTATCTTTTCCCTCTCTTCCTCTTTGGGATCCTTCTGCTCTTCCTCCTCTACCTCAATGTTATCATCATTGGAGCAGGATATAAAAGTAGCGATCGAAGACAGGACCAATGACAGGCCAAACAAAACAAGAAGTTTCTTCATATAAAATATACTGTAATTAAAGTGTCATTTTAATACTCAAAACAGGGGCGGAATAATCCGTCCCTGCTTTGAATATCAGGATAATAAACCCCGATTAATACATATCATCGCTGAAACCAGTGTAGCGGTAACCTGAGAATTTCAGTGTCAGGTCATCACCATCATTGTAGAATACATAAACAATGATACTGTCAGCCTTGACGCCACGGGGAGTAGTTGCAGCACCTTTCAGTACACGGCCATAACGGAATACAGCCTGGCAGCCTGAACCTGATTCTGCATCAACTGAGTCACTCTCGAATGAAAGATTGCTGTAATTGCAACCAATCTTGAATTTCTCACCCCAGAAGTTTTCATCATCGAACCAGATCTTGTCCTTGTCGTTATCGGCTGTGTTGTAAGTTCTGATAACAGTCTTACCTACACCATAAAGATCATCCCAGCCATCATATGCGGCAAGTTCTTCCTGGTTCTTCAGAGTCAAATCAACTTCGCCTAAATATTCTTCCATCGAAGCTTCAATTGTTACAGTCCATGTTCCGCACAAATCCTGTACGGCTACGCCACCCGGCTCCTCATCAGTATAAGGACTGCAGCTAACTGCAAGCAGAGCGGTAAAGAATGAAGCCAATAAAATATACTTTTTCATATCTGTATTCCTTTATTATTGTTGTACAAGAGATACTGTGAACTTCAGTGAACCGGCATACTGAACCAGATAATCAATAGTGCCTGCAGCTGGATCATAAACGGCACCCTGCATGTAATCCAAACCATCCTGCCAACCGGCAACATAGCTCTGAATAAGGGTGAGAGAATTGTCTGCATTCAGGGTTACGATACCAGTCATGTTATACTTGGAACCGTATCCGCGAATCTGGCAGTACCAACCAGCCAGAAGGTCTGTGCAACGGAAGAATCCAGGAGCGATTTCGCTGAATGATACAGAAGCTGAGGTACCCCAGCCCTTTGCAGTAGCCCACTCCATATAAGTGTTGGCGTTATACTTGGATTTATTCATATCGGTAGTATAAGTACCAGCTATGGAAGCAGTAACTGCAGGATCATAAACAACTACAGTACGTGAAGCGCTTGCGGGGAAACCGTCAGCATTTACAGCGCTGTATTCAATAGTATAAAGTCCGGGAGCATCTGTAGAAATGCTGTTCAATACGTCTCCGTCCGGATCAGTAATTGTTGCTACTACATGATCATTGACATCTACACCATTCTCTGTAGCTACCACACCGGGATCTGTGAAAGGAGTGTTGATAGGAACAAGCATGGTGGCATCACCGTTCAACTCAAAGGTAACATAATATGTTATCGTTGAGGGATCCTCGGTAGTTACTTTCTTCTCACATGAAGCAAGAGCTACCAGACCCAAACATAACAGTATGTTAAATAGAATCTTTTTCATATTGATCTGTTTTTTCATTTTAAGACAAATTACTTAACATCCCACCATACAGGATCACTACCCTTCTTGGCAGCAGGGGTGTTCTTGTTAAGGTCACGGGCCTTCTTGGGATAGAACATACGCTTCATCAGACCACCGGCCTCAAGACCGTTCTCAGCGGGCTCGATAAGATCACCGGGATTATAGATTGTACCATCAGCGAAGATGGCGCTACCCTTCTTGTCTGAAAGAACAGGAACATCAGTACGACGGATCTCGCTCCATGCCTCCATGTTATCCATGTAGCAGAGAGCAACCCACTTCTGCATATAGATCAGATTAAGTTTAGCATCGTTAGAACCGCCCCATGCAACCTTAGCACCGGCAATGAATGCATCGTAACCGGCAATACCCTTTGCATCGAAGTCTGCCTCGATAGCAGCCTCATATGCAGCCTGAGCGGCAGCATCGTCGTTGATGAAACGCAGATAAGCCTCGGCAAGGAGGAACTGCAGGTTAGCCTGAGTGTACAGATAAGCAGGACGGGTTACGCCTGAACCGTCACCAAGCAGATAGTTAACCCAACTTACGTTGTTATTCTTCCACTCACCACCGTTCCATGTCTTTGAAAGGGCCTTACTGCCAGGAATCTGACCTACATACTCACCGTCCTTTACATTGACACTGAAGCAGTAATCAATACGCGGGTCATTTGTTGATACCAGATAAGAGATGATAGGATAAGATGCGCAGTGGTTGGTAGTGCCAAGTGCATAGTAGCTGGCATAGAACGGACTGCGATTTCCATCCTGATCTGCAAAGATATCAATTGTAACATCACCCTTGAAGAACTTGTTCTCGTTTACAAGAGCAACAATCTTATCCTTATACTCTGTCATACCTGCATCATACATACGGAAGTACATACGGAGCAACAGAGCATTTGCATAACCTTCCCACTGAGAGGCATTCTTATCGAACATCATATCAGTCATGGTCATAGCATCGGGAGCAGCCTGATAATCGGCAAGAGCCTTGGTCAGCTCATCGATAATACCCAGGTAAACGGTCTTACCGTCATCCCATTTGGGCTGCGGAATAGCGCTACCCTTAAGAGCCTCGGTATAAGGAGCATCACTGGTGTTATCAACCATCAACTGGAATGCGAATGCACGCATTGCAGTAGCTGCAAGAATATCAGCCTTGTTGGTTACTTTCTCCAAAACAACCTCTACGTCCTCAAGTGCGCGAGCATAAAGCTGCAGATAAGCACGGTCAATTGTCTGATCTGACTCAGTAATCTGATAGTTGGCAATTTCGTTGAACTGGTTAGCTTCAGGCATCTGCTCAAAATACTGTGCAAAGAATCCTGCATAGTTGAACATGATATCACATGAAGTTCCCATAATGGCATTCTGGATTGACGGAAACACCAGGTCAGCGGTAATAGCGTCACTGTCCGGAGTGTTCGGGTTATCGTTTATATCCAGATCACAGGAAGTGAGGGCAATAGCCACTGCACTTAATGTCAAAAGATATTTTTTCATAGTCATACCCTAATTAAAAATTGAACTTGAGGTTGAAACCGAAGTGGCGTGCACTCGGGTTAGCTGAATACTCACCGAAATTACCCTCAAGGTCATTACCGAATGAGGTCAACTCAGGATCAACAAATGTATTGGAGGCTGCTGTCCAAACGAACAGGTTGCTTCCGTATGCAGAGAGAACTACGTCCTTGATGAAGAAGTCCTTGAACCAGCTCTTAGGCAGCTCATAGCTCAGAACAACTGAACGCAGCTTAACATATGACTTGTCAATCAGGAATGAACTTCCCAGCATGTCACCGTTGTTCCAGTAATCATAAATCTTGCTGTTGTAAGCAGAAAGACCGATAGCTGTCGTGTTCTCAACATATGTGATATTACCATCAGCATCCTCCACCTCATTTACTGAGTTGGGAATGATGAAGTCGTTACGGTTGTTGAATGCAGTCTGCATAGCGTTACCGGTAAAGTACTCTATATCCTTTGTACGTGAGAACATCAGACCACCCTGACGGATATCCATATCAGCTGTCAGAGACAGGCCCTTATACCTGAGAGTAGTTGAAATACCCATCTGGTAATCATAGTTCATGTCACCTACAATCTGCATCTCATCCTCGGCAACGGGAAGACCTGTGCTTGCATTAACCACGATCTTGCCATCTGGAGTCATCTTGGGAACCTCGGCCTTGAAAGTACCTACAGGCTCACCAACAATAGCATACATTCCGGTACCACCGCTGAATCCGTAGATGATAGCCTCGCCACCCAGATCCTCGGGCAGACTCTCAACCTTACTCCAGTTCTTGGTGTAGTTGGCACTCAGTATCCACTCGAAGTCCTTAGTACGGATAGGAGTTACTGATACCATGGCCTCGATACCCTTGTTGGATACCTTACCAAGGTTGGTGTTCTGAGCAGAGAAACCTGTTGAGTAATCCATATCAAGAGAGTAAATCTGCTTGTCGGTATTACGGTTATAGTAAGCTACATCGAATGAGAAACGGTTGTCAAGGAAAGCCATGTTCAAACCGAACTCATACTCGGTTGTCATCTCAGGGCTAAGGGTTGTACTACCCAGGACATTGCCAAGAGTGTAAGCATTGTAACCGGCACTGGTGTACGGGAAGTTGAAGCTGCCCCAGTAACCTGAACCACCGGCCTGAGCAAATGTAGCGTTAGTCATATAAGGAGATGCATCGTTACCGGTCTTACCCCAGCTTGCACGAACCTTACCCAGACTCAGCCAATCCTCAGCCTCAGGCATGAGCTCGCTGAATACGAAGCTGGCGGTTACGCCGGGATAGAAGAAACTGCGGTTCTCCTTAGGAAGTGTTGATGACCAGTCGTTACTAGCACTAACGGTCAGGAACAGGATTTCCTTATAAGCACCTTCAATCTGACCGTAAGCACGCATCAAGCGACGCATTGACCTGCTCTGATCAACAGAGGGAGCTGATGTTGTATTGCTCAAGTCATACCATGTAGGAATAGTCAGCTTGGAAATACCTGCGCCGAATGAATTTGACTGACGCTGGTTGCCATTGAAACCTGCAAGAGCATTAAGAGCGATATCACCGATCTTAGTGTTGTAGTTCAACATGATATCATGGTTCATCTCCATGCGACGAGCCATGCTCTCTGAATATGAACCTTCGTTACCATCAAATGTTGAAGCACCGTTATCACCGTTCCATGTGCCTGTTCCAAACAGAGCTACAAGGTTAGGAGATCCAAAATCTGACTGGTTAACCTCAGTATCAAGACCCAGACGGTATGTGAGCTTGAGGTTCTTCAGGAGATCCCAGTCAAACTGGAACTTACCGTAGAAACGCTCTGAAGAATACTTGTTCTCATAGTTCTCAAGAACCCAGTAGGGGTTGGTGATACCGTAAGGAGTATAATAGTAACCAGGAGTGTTGAAAGGATTGTTAAGGTCCTTAAGTCCAATGATGCTGATGTCACGCGGAGTCTGCATGATGGCATTGTACATTGAACTCTCCTGCTGACCGGTTATAGCGAAGCTGTTCTTCTGGTTGGCATAGTTCAAGGCTGTTGAGAATGTGATCTTGTTTACCTTGTGGCTGCCACGCAGTGAGAATGTATACTTGTCATATGAGTCAGCCTTGGTAGGAATCATACCATCATCAGAAATCTGTGAGAATGATACGAAGTAATCACTTCTTTCAGTTGCACCGTTGAAAGAGAGGCTGTTGTTGTAACGAACACCTCTGTCAAAGAAATCCTTGATATTATCTTCCATTGCAACGTAAGGCTTCATCTTCTGTGAGTTGTTATAGATAGCACCGTAAATAGTGTTTGTGCCATCGAAACGGGGACCCCAAGAACCGTTCTCATCGTCGGTCTTGTCACCGTACCAACCCATACCGAAGTCATTCTGCATCTGCGGGAGACGCAGAACAGTACTCCACTGGATACCGCCGTTATACTCGATTCCTATACCTTGGTTCTTCTTACCTGACTTGGTGGTGATCATGACAACACCGTTTGCAGCACGGCTACCATAAAGAGCGGTAGCGGCAGCACCCTTAAGGATAGTCATGTTCTCAACGTCGTCGGGGTTAACTGCGTTTGCTCCGTTACCGAAGTCATAACCGGCATTCAGTCCGTTGCTTGAATAATGTGCAGTATTGTTCATAGGAACACCATCAATCACATACAGAGGCTGGTTGCTTCCACTCAGAGAGCTCACACCACGAATGATAACTGACTGGGAAGCACCCGGGTCAGATGATGTTGAAGCGATCTGCACACCTGCAACCTTACCTGCCAAACTTGACATGATGTCAGATGTACGTTTCTCTGAAATAGCTTCACCCTTGATTGATGTTGCAGCATAACCCAGAGCCTTTTCTGAGCGCTTGATACCCATAGCGGTAATCACAACGTCCTCAACCTGGATTGAACCCGGCTGCAGAGCTACGTTGATTACAGACCTTCCGTTTACAGGAACTACGGCATCGTCATAGCCCAGGAAGGAGAACACCAGAGTACCATTTGAGGGTACTGAAATTGAATAGGCACCGTCAAGGTCAGTAGTTGTACCTCTACCTGTACCCTGAACTGCCACTGCTACTGCCGGCATAGGGCTTCCGTCCTCAGCCGAAGTCGCAATTCCCGTAACTTGCACATCCTGAGCGTAGGCAAGTCCTGCACACAGAACAGCAGTCATCATTAAGAGAATTTTTCTCATAGACAATTTATTTAGTTTGACAATAGTTTTCAATGCATCACTCAATCAAAGTTGTTGGGTCAACTTTGCATATATCGCCTTGCATAAATATCAAAAATAACGTCTTTAATGGGGCAAAAGTACACAAAAGGATGATATGTTAGTCCATTTTCCTAAAAAAATGCAAAAAAAGTATCAAATTATACCTGTTACGAATGAGGTTTGCGCAAAAATGACACTTACTCAAGTAATGAAAATCACCTTATTTAAATAGCATCGCAGTGAGTGTAAAAAAATGCATTATCTTTGTCCTCGGTTACGAAATCATACAGGATATGAGTAAGAACGGGAACAGGAAAAAAACAATCGGTTGGATACTGCTGAATCTTTTGATTATGGCAGTGCTGGCTCTGATATTGATACTTGTCACTTTCAGATGGATGAAATCATACACACGCCATGGAGAATACATTGCCGTACCCGATGTATCCGGAATGTATGAAGAAGAAGCCGGCCAGGCACTTGCTGCAGTTGGACTCAAGTATGAGGTTCTGGACTACAAATATGACAAGCTGATGGTTGAAGGCGGAGTTATTGAGCAGAAGCCCAAACCCGGAGCATACGTCAAAGACGGACGCAAGATATATCTGACCCTCAACTCCGGTAAAGTACCTTTGAAAGCTGTTCCCGATGTAGCCGACAACAGTTCATTGCGAGCCGCCGAATCAAAGCTTCAAGCCGCAGGATTCAAGCTTGGCAGGACGGTTTATATAAACGGAGACCTTAACTGGGTATATGAGATAAGATATCAGGGATTGTCAATCGAAGCCGGGACGGAGATACCTGAAGGTTCACTGTTAACCATTGTAGCAGGCAACGGCAATCCGGTTGAGCACATCGAAGAGGTTGACTCAACCGCTGTAATAGACTCGGATTTCTTTGAGTAATATGCTGGACCTCGACCAAGAGATTGAGGAGTCGCTTGACGACCTGGAACCAACCCCCGATACCGCGGAGCTATTCGAGCACTTCCGCGTGGTGGCCGACAAGGGTCAAAGTCTGCTTCGAGTGGACAAGTTCCTGTTCGATCATCTGGAACATTCGTCACGCAACCGCATACAGAAGGCGGCCGACGCCGGAATGGTAATGGCCAACGGCCGACCCGTCAAAAGCAACTATAAGGTAAAACCGCTTGACGTGATTACGGTCATGATGGACCGTCCGCGTTATAGCAGCGAAATAGAACCCGAGGATATCCCCTTGGACATAGTTTATGAGGATGACTGCCTGATGGTGGTCAACAAGCCTGCCGGTCTGGTAGTACACCCCGGGTGCGGCAATTTTCACGGCACATTGGTGAATGCCGTTGCCTGGCACTTAAGGGATAATCCAGATTATGATCCTAATAGTCCACAAGTAGGATTGGTGCACCGCATAGACAAAGACACAAGCGGACTTCTGGTGATAGCAAAAACGCCTGATGCCAAGACAAGTCTGGGCAAACAGTTCTTTGACAAGACCACCAAACGCGCATACCAGGCTTTGGTATGGGGAGTTCCCGAACCGGCTGAAGGCACGGTGGAGAGCCAGATAACCCGCAACCCCAAGGATAGGCTGCAGATGACGGTGTCATTTGACCCGGAGGTAGGCAAACATGCAGTGACGCACTATACCGTATTGGAAAGGTTCGGATACACATCATTGGTTGAATGCCGTCTGGAGACCGGACGCACGCATCAGATCAGGGTGCATATGAAACATATAGGGCATCCGCTGTTCAGCGATGAGCGCTATGGAGGAGACCAGATACTGAAAGGTACCACCTACAGCAAGTACCGCCAGTTCGTACAGAACTGCTTTGAGATATGTCCCCGACAGGCTCTGCACGCCAAGACTTTGGGATTTGTTCACCCCATAACTGGAAAGGAGATGTTTTTCAATTCCAAATTGCCGGCCGATATGCAGATGCTTATTGGAAAGTGGCGGGATTATGTCAGTTCAAGAGACTTTGAAAAATAGATATATATGAAACGCAAGATTGCAATTGTAGCAGGCGGCGACTCAAGCGAGAATCCTGTATCACTCCGCAGCGCCGCAACCATCTTTGAGTACATGGATAAGGATAAGTACGAACCCTATATCCTGGAGATTGAAGGCAAGAACTGGCAGGTACACGTAACCGAAGGCGTATCCGTTCCTGTTGACAGGAATGATTTCAGCTTTACCTACAATGGAAAGAAGACCGTATTTGACTACGCATACATCATCATACACGGCACACCCGGCGAGAACGGTGTATTTGAGGGATATCTGCGCCTGATGAGAATTCCGTTCTCAACATGCGATGTGCTGGCATCGGCCCTTACATTCAACAAGTTCGTGCTCAACAAGACCATGAAGAGCTGCAAGGTAAACGTTGCCAATTCAAGACGTCTGCGTAAGGGTGATGTTGTCGATCCTGACAAGATCATACGCAAAGTAGGTCTACCCTGCTTCATCAAGCCCACCGACGGCGGCTCAAGTTTCGGAACGACCAAGGTAAAGACCCGAGAGCAGATCATCCCTGCCGTTGAGGAGGCTTTCAAAGAGAACAACGAAATCATGATAGAGTCATTCATGCAGGGAATCGAAGTTACCAACGGATACTACAAGACTAAGAAGCGCGAGGTTCGCCTGCCGGTTACCGAGGTTGTACCCAAAACTGATTTCTTTGATTACGATGCCAAGTACAACGGCAAGGTTGAGGAAATTACTCCCGCCCGTATTCCCGACGAACTGCGTGACCGCATACAGGATTTGACAGCCAAGATATATGACCTGATAGGATGTCACGGAATAATCCGTAACGACTACATCATTACCGACGGCGACAAGATCAACCTGCTTGAAGTGAATACCACTCCGGGCATGACTGCTACCAGTTTTATCCCGCAGCAGATAAGAGCAGCCGGAATGAACCTGACAGATGTACTTACAGAGATTATTGAAGACAGTTTTTGATAAGAACGATGGAGATTCCTGCCGAATTTGAGAAAATGAGGTCCCTTGAGGACAACGAGGTGCGCGGTGCCGTACTTACATTGCTCAATGACCCTGCTTTCACCAAAATTGTCAAGGGTATAGTCAAGGGAGTGCCAATATGGGTACACAAACTCTATACCAAGCGTTTCAAGACGGTCAACAGTTTCCAGATGGGAATGATTTGTCCGTTCCTGATAAGGATCCTTAAGAACGCCACCACAGGTTTCTCAAATGATTTCTCGGCACTCCCCCGGGAACGCCAGGATTTCATATACCTGTCCAACCACCGTGACATAGTGCTGGATTCGGCATATCTGGATTACATTCTGCTTACATCGGGCAAGAAATCTGTAGAGATAGGAATAGGCAACAATCTGCTCATACATCCTTGGATTGAGACTCTGGTACGCCTTAACCGCAGTTTCATAGTGAACCGCTCCGCCACTGCCGCCGAGCTGCTGGAATCATCCAAGCTGTTGTCCAGATATATCCGCTTTGTGATTGAGGAGAAGAAATCACCAGTGTGGCTGGCTCAACGCGAAGGGCGTGCAAAAGACTCCGATGACCGCACCCAGAAGAGCGTGCTCAAGATGCTGGCTATGTCAGGCCCTGATGAGATGACCCTGTCGGAGAAGCTGCAGTCGCTGCATATATGTCCACTCACCATAAGCTATGAGTATGACCCGTGTGACTGGCTCAAGGCTGCCGAATTCCAACTCAAGCGTGACAATCCTGATTATGTAAAGAGCGAGCAGGCCGATCTGGACAATATGAAAACCGGCATATTCGGGTTCAAAGGACATCTTCACTATCAGGTATCGGCTCCGATTGATGATGAAATTGCCGAACTTGACAGCTCAGTTCCACGTAACCAGTTTCTGGATCAGGTGGCCCAGATCATTGACCGCCATATATTTATGGGATACCGAATATACCCATGCAACCGCATAGCTTTGGATATGCTTCGCGGCGATGATGCCGAATCGGCGAATTATACCCCTGAGCAGAAGCAGGAATTCCAGAACTACCTGGACGGACAACTGGCCAAGATTGACATACCCAACCCCGATTGGGATTTCCTGAGGGAACGCATACTCACCATGTACGCAAATCCGCTTATAAACCACAAAAGCGTATCGGAACAATGAAAAGAATTACATCCGCATATATAATCCTGACAGCATTGTGCGCCCTGCCATTCGTTGCCTGCGATGACGAGAAAGATCCCGTTGAAACCATGTACTCGGGTTTCATGACCGGTTTTACAGATTCAGAAGGCTACATATCAGTTCTGAACGATGATTTCGGCAAACAGTATATGGTAAATGAAAAGTCCGAACAGCTTGACCCGGATACACTATACAGGATAGTTGCATCGGTTGCTCTTGATGAAAACCGGACGGCACGAATCCTGCAGATGGCATCCACTATGTCATACGTGGCACCCAATGACTCCATTATACCTGATTCTATGCGAAAAAAAGACCCGATTGAAATACATAGCGTATACATTGGAGGAGGATATCTGAACATATATGCAGGCATAAAAGTTCAGAAAGAAGGCACACGGCATTCTCTTTTCTACTCTCGCCTAAACAGCAACGGCAAGGCTGCGTTTACAATCTACCACAATGCCTACGGTGACGGTCAGGTATATACCAAACACGCATACATATCCATTCCCCTGCACGGATATGATCTTGCCAAAAACGACACAGTCTCCCTGACCTGTCACGGATATCAGGAAGACTATGACTATAAGCTGATTTACAAGTAAATCTTATTCCAGTCCTTCTAGAATTTTCTTGAGTACGACTGTGGCCGATATCTCACGGTTGGCGGCCTCAGGGATTACCAATGAGCGAGGACCCTCGATAACATCATCGGTAACAATCATGTTACGGCGTACCGGCAGGCAGTGCATAAAGAAGGCATTGTCTGTGACAGCCATCTGACGCTCACCTATAGTCCAGCTGCGATCCTTGCTCAACACCTCACCGTAATGCTCGGGGTTGGCGCATGACCAGTTTTTGCCGTAAATAAAGTGAGCACCCTCAAAAGCTTTCATCTGGTCATACTCTATAGTGGCACCGGCGGTGAACTTGGGATCAAGCTCATATCCGTGGGGATGGGTAATGACAACCTCATATCCTGCCGCAACCATCCACTGTGCGAATGAATTCGGAACAGCCTGCGGCAGAGCCTTGGGATGCGGAGCCCAGCTCATGACTACTTTTGGACGTTCAACGGTCTTGTGCTCCTCTATTGTAATCCAGTCGGCAAAACTCTGAAGCGGATGGCCTGTGGCAGCCTCCATTGAGAACACCGGACGACCTGAATACTGAATGAACTGATTGAGTATCTTCTCCTGATAGTCATCCTCACGGCTCTCGAAACGGGCAAACGAGCGTACACCTATCACATCGCAGTAGCAACCCATCACAGGAATGGCCTCGAGCAGATGCTCAGACTTGTCACCGTCCATAATCACGCCACGCTCAGTCTCAAGTTTCCAGGCACCCTGATTGACATCAAGCACTATTACGTTCATTCCCAGGTTCAAGCCTGCCTTTTGGGTACTCAGACGGGTACGCAGACTTGAGTTGAAGAACACCATGAGTAGGGTCTTGTTTCGGCCCAGCTCAACATATTTATAGCGGTCTTTCTTTATCTCAAGGGCCTCCTGCAATGCCTGATGCAGATCGCCCAGATCCTTAACGCAAGTAAAATGTCTCATCGTCAATAGGGTTTATTGTCTTGTCTGGCCGTCACCGTTGATCAGCCATTTGTAAGTTGTAATCTCTTCAAGTCCCATAGGGCCGCGGGCATGCATCTTTTGGGTGCTGATGCCTATCTCGGCTCCGAGTCCGAACTGGGCGCCGTCGGTAAACGCGGTCGATACGTTCACATAGACGCAGGCGGCATCAATATACTGCTGGAACTTACGTCCGTGCTCGGCATTCTCTGTCACGATGCACTCGCTGTGATGTGAGGTATAACGACGTATATGCATCAACGCCTCCTCATAGGAAGCGACGGTCTTGATTGACATGCGGTATGCAAGGAACTCCTTACCGAAACTCTCATCAGTAGCATGTTCCAGCAACTCTGCAGGATACTTGCCGTCAAGTGCGGCGTAAGACTGTTCATCGGCCTCAATGACTACGTTCTTGTCAGCCATACGGATGCAGAGTTCTGGCAAGTCGCTCAAACGATCTGCGTGTATGACAAGTGAGTCAAGAGCATTGCAGACGCTCACGCGACGGGTCTTGGAGTTGAATATGATATCGGATCCCTTCTTAAGGTCTCCCTCCTTGTCAAAATATGTGTGGCAGACTCCGGCTCCGGTCTCAATGCAGGGAATCTGAGCCTGCTCGCGAACCGACTTAATAAGACGGGCACTGCCGCGGGGGATGAGCAGGTCAACCATGCCCACTGCCTTCATAAGCTCGGCAGCAGCCTCGTGACCGGCGGGAAGAAGTTCCACCACATGGGGGTCAATGCCCTTCTGCTCAAGCACACGGTGTATCAGGTCAACAATGGCGCAATTGGAATCATATGCATCACTACCGCCTTTAAGAGCACATGCATTACGTGACTTGAAGCAGAGTGAGAAGACGTCAAAACTAACGTTTGGACGAGCCTCATAAATTACTCCGATTACACCGAACGGTACACGTACACGGGTCAGTCTCATGCCGTTGGGGCGTACACGCTCATCAATGACTTTACCTACCGGGCTCTCCAGTTCTGCGACATGACGCATATCGGAAGCAATGCCCTTAAGACGATCCTCAGTAAGCAGGAGGCGGTCATATACCGGATTGCTACGGTCCATTCGGGCCAGATCTTTGGCGTTGGCCTCAAGCAGGACTGAAGCATTGCTCTCAATGGCATCGGCCAGTGTGAGCAACAGGTCATTTATCTGATTCTCCTCCAGCACGGGAAGAGAGTAAGATGCATCTTTAAGAAGTTCTAAGGTATTCTCAATCATGGTTATTATTTTGAAGCATGAAAACGTGTGCAACGGGCATTCTCAGGATCGGAAAGGACATCGAGCAACACATCCTGACGGCGGCCGTTGGCAATGCGTACCTCAATACCGTCGGCGGCCACACCAAGAGCGGTCTTCATCTTGGTCATCATGCCACCGCGGCCATATTTTGACTTGGTACCGCTTACGCACTTTGAATAGTCATCATCTGGATAAACATCATGTATCAGCTCTGAGCCCGGTTCATCGGGATTACCGGTAAACACTCCGTCTACATTACTGAGTATAACCAATATCTCGGCCTTCATCATACGTGCCACCAGACCTGACAGCTCATCGTTATCGGTAAACATAAGCTCCTCCACGGATACGGTGTCATTCTCATTGATTACGGGAACCACACCGTTGTCAAGCATTGCGGTCATACAACGCATCTGATTGGCGTGGAGAGTCTCGTTAATGAAGTTCTCTTTAGTAGTCAGTATCTGGCCTACGGTGATTCCATACTCCTGGAACAGGTCATAGTAGTGTTCTATGAGTTTGGCCTGACCCACAGCTGCAAAAAGCTGACGGCTGGTCACGCTCTCATCCTTTAGCATAGGTAAGGCTCCACGACCCGATGCAACTGCACCTGACGAAATCAGAAGCACCTCAATGCCGCGATGTCTGAGCTCGGCTATCTGATCCACCAATGCGGCCATACGAGCCAGATCCAAACGCCCGTCGGGACGTGTAAGAACATTGCTGCCAACCTTGACAGCTATACGTTTAGGCTGTTTCATTGTTCCTTAAGAAGTTGTTCGGCACGCTCTTTATCCTGCGGATTTACCAGGACACCATACGTACCTGCCATTGCGGTGTATGTCGAAAAAATAGCACTCATGGTATTGTTCATAACCATAGCCGCTATGCCATCTGATTCCAAACGGGCACGTACCACTTCGGCTTCAAAGGCCTGCCCCCTGAAAACACATACCAAATCCTGTTTTTCATTCATAGCAATGAGCGTTTAACTATTGTGAAGTGGCAAAGTTAATGATTTTTCCCTACCTTTACACCGATATGTCACTCAAACGCACAGTTATACTCTCAATATTGTCCGTAAGCACCCTTGTAGCACATGCTTTAACGATTAACGACTCCATTGCCGTAGCGGATACCATTTGGTTTGAGGATGGCGGATGGTATATTGGAGAGATTTCAGATTCACTATTCAACGGATACGGCAAGATGGTCTATCCGGACAGCACCATTTATGAGGGAGAGTGGAAAGACGGTCTTTGGGAAGGTCAGGGAAAATTGCATTATCCCGACGGAGACTATTACGAAGGGGCATTCCATGAGCATGAATTCAGCGGATACGGCACCTACTTCTATTCGGACAGTTCAAAATATGACGGTTACTGGAAATACGGAATGTTCAATGGCGCCGGTACAATGACTTATGCCGACGGTAGTGAATATACCGGAGCATGGGAAAACGACATGAAGAACGGACCGGGAGTTCTCTATGACGCACCTTCGGGAGCGCTCTACAAAGGATACTTCTTTAATGACGTATTCATGGGAAACGGAGAAAGACAACAAAACGGGAATACTGAGAAAAGTTTGAAGTACGGTGATTTTAACCCTTACTACAATATACGTATCCGTCCTGACTCATGCTGGCATTACAAAGGAGATTCATATGTATGCCTGACATACGGAATCCGACAAAAGGTAACAGTTCATGCCGACTTCTGGACGTCGGAGCGTTTCTTTGCCGGATTCTCTGTCGGACTGAATATCGTGAACAACAGGATTGGCAAGGAATCCGTCACATACGATGACGAAACCGGTGAGAAGATTGTTCTTGTGGGATGGGATTGGTATATGGACGAAATCATGACCGAAAACGAATACACTTTGTTGAAATTATCCGGTGAATGCGGAGTGAGTTGGGGCTGGTTTTCACTAGGTGCAGCTGCAGGTGTAGGCTTACAGAATACCATACGAAACTGTCGCAGTCTGAGTCATAACGACAGTTATTACGAAGCAGGTACACTTTACTACCGCGAAAAGATAACCGGAGCAAAATTCGCATACGATATATTCACTGACTTTATTCTGAGTCGCAACATCCCATATATACACTCATGTTCCATGCGTACCGGCTACAGCAATGTTGACGGATTATACGTAGGACTTGGAGTTATATTCTGATTTTGATATTAATGCCGGAACCATTATCTTCGCGAAAATGACTCTCCGAAAAATCATAGTCATATCAGCCTGCCTGTTTGCCAACCCTACAGTAACGGCAAATAATTACAACGACAGTATTCCTGTTGATACGGTGTTGTTGGATGACGGTTCAATGTACATGGGCCAGATCCGCGACTCGCTGTTCAATGGCCAAGGAACATGCATCTATGCCGACGGGACCGTTTATCAAGGGGAGTGGAAGGACGGCCTATGGAACGGAAAAGGAACTTTGGTATATCCTGATGGTGATATTTACAAAGGCTCATTCGTCAATCACGTCAAGCAGGGAAGAGGAACATACGTATACGGCAGCGGAGCCAGATATGACGGTGAATGGAAGAATGACATGTTCAACGGCAAAGGCACCTTACGTTTTGCAGACGGAGGCATCTATGACGGAGCATGGAAAGACGACATGAAACACGGGTACGGTACTCTGATGACATATGAAGGAAAAAACTTCACCGGCTATTTCTACAAAGACGAGTATCTGGGTATGCCTAATAACACAGAGATCGACAGCGACAGCACCATGACCGACGAACTTATAAATTGGGGGTTCAGACAGGAAGATCCACATACTCGCCTTGAGGTATTGATAGGCGCATCATATGGATCCAAAGGCATGTTTACGATCAGTCTGCTGTTCAACTATACAGGCCATGCCTATTACGGAACATCAATAGGATTCAATATGGAACCGCCCACCAGAGGTCCCGTTGCGGGAGGGGTGGGATTCCTGACTTATACGGATGACATACACTTTAGGGGCGATTTCATCTCTCTACAATATCTGATTGATGCCGGATACTCTTTCGGTAACAAAAAATTTTCAATCGGCGGTGCATTTGGAGTGGGTATTAGAAGCGCGTATATGAACTGCAAAGCTAACGGATCACCCGACAGATACAAGGTCTACCAGTTAAACTACGGTGATGCCTATTCACGCAGAAGTACAGAAGGTTTGGATCCGGTTGGCAGAGGATACCTGAGATATTCATTCGGCAGCAAAGAAAAACCCAAGGCACATGTATACCTTGGGTATGGCAACGCCGACGGCCTGTTTATGGGCGCCTGCTGGTATCTGCGTTAATTGTCTTAAACCAGATGACGCACCAGATCCTCCCTGTCACCGTACAGGTAGTCAATCACCGGAATCTCAATCATAGTATAGCAACCGGGTTTCTGGAGCATTGAAGCGCGGGCAGCGCATACCAGAATCTGACCTGTGAGTGCCGGATTGTTAATCTTCATGTCAAATTCAAAGAGCTGGTTCTGGGTCTTGCCCGATACGCCCTTGCGGGTAAGGTTTACACCATGTCCCATATCCTTAAGGGCATCAACTGACTCCACCTGCATTACATGGGTTTCATCATTGACGAAGTAAGGATCGGCCTTGATTGCGGCAGCTACATCCTCAAAGCGATATCCGTCAAGAATCTCAACATATACCATACGACGATGGATTCCTGTTCCTACAGGAATAGTCATGGAAAGAGCCTCCTTTACGCCGGGAACAGCCTTGACTGCAACAGAGTGGCCCATTGACATTCCAGGACCGAAATTGGTGTAGCTTACACCCTTGGGAGCCATTGCCTGCATCAAAGCGCGAACGATAGAATCTGTACCCGGATCCCATCCTGCAGATATTATAGCAACCTTTCCGGCCTCTTGAGCAACCTGCATAAGACGCTTACGGGTCTCGGGGATAAGAGTGTGTATATCAAAACTGTCAACAGTATTTATACCCAGCGGAAGAATCTCACGGGCATATTCTTCGGTCTTACGTGAAGGCACGCAAAGAATAGCAACATCGGGTTTGGGAAGTTCTGAAATATTCTTTACAATCTTATATCCGGCAAGTTCCTTTGGAGCATCTGCGCCACCATTACGGCGAACAATTCCTGCCACCTCGAAATCAGGTGCTGTCTCCAGTGCCTCAAGCACATACTTACCAATGTTTCCATAGCCCACAATTGCTGCTTTAATCTTTTCCATAAGGTTTGATTTTTTTCGTTTCGGCTGCGAAATTATTAAAAAATCCGCTCCCGTGTACACGTGCACGTGCAATAATAGGCGCCAGGATACGTTTATTTATAGTAACTTGAAAAAATATACGCAAATGATTGAATTCATTCAGGGAAAGATTGAGGAACTCACACCTACCCAGGCTGTTCTGCTTACACAGGGTGGCGTAGCATATGATTTGAACATATCTCTTTACACATATTCGGCTATTCAGGGCAAAGACAACACACGTCTTTATGTCTATGAGGCAATACGTGAGGACGCCTACATACTGTACGGTTTCAGCGGCAAACAGGAACGCGAACTCTTCCTTATGCTTATTTCCGTACCAGGCATAGGTGGCGCATCAGCCAGAATGATCCTGTCGTCATTCTCACCCTCAGAGCTGATAGGCATTATCAGTTCAGGTAATGACTCCCTGCTCAAGAAGGTGAAAGGAATAGGTGCCAAGACTGCACAACGTATCATCGTGGACCTGCACGACAAGATTGCCAAGACATCGTCGGACGAAATGCCGTTAGATCTTCAGACCGGCGTGCAGGCCGGACAGATAGCTACCGAAGCAGTAACAGCTATGGTCACACTTGGATTCCCGCAGGCCGCATCACAGAAGGTAGTACAGGCAATACTCAAAGAACAGGAGGGTCTGACAGTGGAAGCCGTTATCCGCGAAGCCCTGAAACGCATCTGAACAATATCCTGAAGTCTTGAAAACAAAGGGAAGATACCTTGCTGCAGCATTGCTGCTAGTGGGCTCCTGCTTCTGCGGGAGCCCCAGCTGCCTTTATGCGCAGGGCATTCAAAGAGTACTTCCCAATCCCGAAAACATAACCGAAGAGATCACTTATGACGAGGATGACGAAACATTCAGCGTAGGTTACAAATTGGGAGGAAATTATCTTGAGGTACCAACCGTAATGACCCCCGAGGAGTATAACCGCATGATGATGCAGCGCTCCTTACAGTCATTCTACCGTGAAAAATATGCCGAAGAGGTTAAGGCCCAGGGTGATGATAAGTTTGACTTTACCAATATGCAGTTTGACCTTGGACCCGCCGAAAAGATTTTCGGTCCCGGCGGTGTTCAGGTCAGGACCAGCGGTTCGGCATCAGTCAAATTCGGTTACAACCGCAACAAGGTTGACAACCCATCGCTGTCGGTTCAGAACCGCACTACCGGAGGTTTTGACTTTGATGAGCAGATAAATCTCAGCATCAATGCCAGCGTCGGTGACAAGATCAATATGAATCTCAACTACAACACCGAGGCCACGTTTGACATTGACGCAAAAATGATAAGACTGAGGTATGAAGGCAAAGAGGATGAGATAATCCGTCTGCTTGAAGCCGGAAACATCAGTTTCCCCACTAACTCGTCACTCATACAGGGAGCATCATCGCTGTTTGGAATAAGGTCCGACCTTCAGTTCGGCAAACTCAAACTGCAGATGGTACTGTCACAGAAAGAGTCTTCATCGGCAACCGTAAACTCCCAGGGAGGACAGCAGATAACGGACTTTGAAATCGATGCCAGCAGCTATGATGAGAACCGCCACTTCTTTCTGGCACATTTTTTCCGCGACAACTACGATGCCAACATGGCCATGCTGCCAAGTATAGTATCCGGCGTTCAGATAACCAGAATAGAGGTTTGGGTAACCAACAAGAAGAGCAATTACGACAATCCCCGTAATATCGTAGCGTTCACCGATCTTGGCGAGACGAATCATATCAGTAACGATACCTGGCATGCCCAAGGCGGTCCTGCACCTGCCAATGGGGCAAATGACCTGTACAACCGTATTGTCAATGATTATCCCGATGCACGTAACATTGATCAGGTGGCAACCACTATAGGCTCGTTTCTTGAGGGAAGTACGGATTATGAGAAGATCTCAAACGCACGCAAGTTGGGCACATCCGATTACACTCTGAACAGTGAATTGGGTTACATTTCACTCAAGAACGCCCTGGCATCCGATGAGGTGCTGGCCGTCGCGTTCGAGTACACTTACGGAGGTAACAGCTATCAGGTAGGTGAATTCTCATCGGACAAGACCGATACCAAGGAGACTCTTTTCGTTAAGTTGCTCAAATCCAACTCCAACTCGCCAGGCAGCGGAACATGGGATCTGATGATGAAAAACATCTATTCAATCACGAACGGCAACATTCAGAGTGCTCAATTCAAACTTGGAATATACTACAGCAGTGACAGTACAGGTACCCGTCTGACCTATCTCCCCGAATCGGAACTCAAAAGCACTCCACTTATACAACTGCTCAATCTGGACCGCCTGGATGACAAGAACAACCCACACCCCAACGGCAAGTTTGATTTCATTGAGAGATATACCGTTCTGTCGTCGAACGGAAAGATTATATTCCCTGTAGTGGAACCATTCGGAAGCCATCTGCGAAAGAAGATAGGTAATGACGCCATAGCCGATAAATACGTATTTCAGGAACTGTATGATTCGACACGCGTGGTAGCCAAACGCATAGCCGATAAGGACAAGTTCATGTTGATGGGACAGTATTCCGGAACCAACACCAATGTAATCAACCTGGGCTCGTACAACATACCACGCGGATCGGTAATTGTAACTGCAGGCGGCGTGACTTTGGTTGAGAACAGCGATTATACTGTTGATTATAGCATGGGAACCGTGACCATCATCAACCAGAGTATAATTGACGCCGGTACCAGCGTAAACGTTCAGTTGGAAAGCAACACCGAGTACAGCATGCAACGCAAGACTATGGCAGGACTCAACTGGATGTATGATTTCAACCCTAATCTGCAGATGGGCGGTACGTTCATGCACCTGAACGAGAAACCGCTTACAAGTAAGGTGACAATGGGCGACGAGCCGCTGGTTAATACCATGTACGGACTTAACATCAATTGGAAACACGAGAGTCAGGCCCTGACAAACATAATTGACAAAATTCCTTTCGTAAATGCCACTGCGCCATCCAGCATCAACTTCAAGGCCGAAATGGCAGCCCTGCAGTCATCTGTTTCCGACAAGGTGCAGGGACAGGCATCATATATAGATGATTTTGAGGCTGCAGAGAGCGGAATCAGCATATCGCAACCGTCAGCATGGACTCTGTCGGCAGTTCCCAAAGGCATGAAGGGGTATGGTAAATCCGGTCAGATTGAAGCCGGTTACAACCGAGCCCTCCTGAACTGGTTCACGATAGACCCGCTGTTTACACGACGCAACTCACCGCTCACTCCGTCTCATATAAAGACTGACTTGGAGCAACTATCCAACCACTATGTACGCGAGGTCTATGAGCGCGAGCTCTATCCGAATAAGGAATCAACATCAAGTGAGTCTACCACACTCCAGATACTTAACCTGGCGTATTACCCCTCGGAACGCGGTCCGTACAACCTGAACCCAGACCTTGATGCCGACGGTCATCTGCCCAACCCACAGGAAAACTGGGGCGGCATAATGCGCCGTCTAACTACTACAGACTTTGAAACCGCCAACATTGAGTATATCGAATTCTGGATGCTTGACCCGTTCATATACTACCCTGGAGCAACAGGTGGTGACCTGTATCTTAATCTGGGCGAGGTGTCCGAGGACGTACTGTTGGACGGCAAGAAGTTCTTTGAGAACGGCCTTCCCGTAGATGATGACACCACAAAATGGGCATCAACCGTATGGGGTAAGGTTCCTACCGGCAAAAGTCTGGTATATGCATTTGACAACAACGCCGCCGACAGTCGCAGCCGTCAGGATGTAGGACTGAACGGCCTCTCATCCGAAGAGGAACGCACCTGGCCGGCTTATGCTGCATATCTTAACGAGATTCAAGGAAAGGTGAAACCGGATGTATACAAGACCATCTACAATGACCCGGCTGCCGACACCTATCACTACTATCGTGGCTCAGATTATGATGAGCAGCATTTATCGGTTATGGACCGTTACCGCAAGTATAACGGAACTGAGGGCAACTCACCCAACAGTGCAGAGAGCGGAACTCGCTATGACCAGTCATCACGCACCACTCCCGATGTTGAGGATGCCAACGGAGACTACACCATGGACGAATATGAAAAATTCTTCCAGTACCGTGTGTCACTGCGCCCTAATGACCTGCAAATAGGCCGCAATTATATATCCGACAAGCGTGAAGTAAAGGTAAAACTGCGCAACGGCAATACCGAGACTGTCAACTGGTACTGTTTCCGCATCCCCATCACCGAGTATGAGAAAGCCGAGGGCGGTATCCGCGATTTCAGTTCCATCAGATTCATGCGCATGTATCTGACCGGATTCAGCGAGGAGGTTCATGTCCGTTTCGGCTCATTGGAACTTATGACAAGCCAATGGCGCAACTACGAGCAGCCCATCTACAGTGCGACCAACCGCACGCCTACCATATCAGGCAAGTTCTCCGCGACATCAGTCAACATTGAGGAAAACGGAGACCGTCTCCCTGTGAATTACGTTGTTCCCCCTGGGGTGACACGTATTCTGGATCCCACACAGATACAACTTGTACAGGATAACGAGCAGGCCATGAGCCTTAAGGTGCTCGGCCTGGGCGCAGGTGAAGCACGCGGCATATATAAGAAGAGCAACCTGGACCTGCGCAAATACAAGCGAATCCAGATGTTTACCCATGCCGAGGCTGTTATTCCCGATGACGGATCACTCAAGAACGGAGACATATCGGTATTCATCCGTCTGGGTTCGGATTATTCGGGCAACTACTACGAATATGAGATTCCGTTGGACCTGACCCCAGCCGGACACTACAGCGGAACCAGCGAAAGCGACCGTCGTATGGTTTGGCCTGAGAGTAATATGCTTGACATTGACTTTGACGTTCTGACTCAGGTCAAGAACAACCGCAACGTACAGAAAAACCTGGGTGCCATAAGCGCATCGACAATCTACAGCGAATATGATCCCAGCAATCCCGAGAACCGCATAAGCGTAGTGGGTAACCCCTCCATAGGTAATGTTCGTGCCATTATGATAGGTGTGCGCAACAACTCCATGAGTGCCAAGAATGCCGAAGTCTGGGTCAACGAACTGCGTCTGGTAGGATACGAAAGCAAAGGAGGCATGGCAGCACAAAGCACACTGGGTCTCAGACTGTCTGACATTGCCTCGGTTGACATGTCCGGTCAGATGAATACAGCCGGCTACGGAGGTCTGGAACAGAGTATAACTGACCGCAAGACAGATGATTATTACAAATACTCCGTTACCACAAGCACAAACGTCGGTCGTTTCCTGCCCGAGGAATCAAAGATCTCCATACCTGTATACTACTCGTATACAAAAGAAAAGACATCACCCAGATACAGCCCGTACGACACTGACCTGCTTCTGGATGATGTAGTCGAATCGTATCCCGAGGGACGTGCACGCGACTCAATTTTGAGTATTTCTCAGGATCTGATGGAGAGCCATAATTTCAGCATATCCAACGCAAAGGTCAACATAAGCAGCGAAAAGCCAATGCCCTATGACCCCGCCAACTTCTCGTTCAGCTACTCAGAGAACGTAAGCGACCGCAGCAACAGCACCATAGATTATGAGCATGATGATAACTGGAAAGCATCCATTGACTACAGCTATTCTCCGGGAGTCAAGAGTTGGGCTCCGTTTGATTCACTGCCTGTTCAGTCCAAATGGTTCAATATAATAAAGGACACCAGAATCAGTTTCCTGCCACAAAGCGTATCGTTCAATGCCGGTCTGCAACGCAACTACCATGAGCTTCAGGAGCGTGACCTGGAGGGATCTGAGGGAATTCCGGTAACATTCTCACAACAATTCTACTGGAATCGCGACCTATCGGTCAGCTGGAGTCCGTTGCAACTGCTGAGACTGTCATTCAACGCAAGGACAAGAGCCGAAATTGTAGAACCATACACGGTAGTAAACAAAGACCTCTACCCCGACCAATATCAGTTATGGAAGGACTCGGTAAAAATGAGCCTCATGAATATGGGCCGTCCGCTTGATTACAGTCAGTCATTCAATGCCTCATACAACATTCCTGTCAACAAGATACCAATCCTGGACTGGATTACTGCCGATGCCGGATTCAACTCTACCTATTCATGGAACCGCGGTACCACTTATGCCGACGGCACCAACTACGGCAACATAATATCCAACAGGCGCTCCATTTCACTCAACGGAAGGTTCAACCTTGTGAATATGTACAACAAGGTTAATTATCTGCACCGCATAAACCTACGTTCAGCTTCAAACAGAAGGTCATCAGGTTCCTCTTCCTCAAGCCGCCAGAAACGCTATCAGCAGGAAGTCACACTGGAACCCGGCAAGCAGAACATCATTGTACACTCGCTAGGAACACTCAATCCTCTGCTGACGGCAACCGCAGCAGACGGCAGTACAGTAAAACTTAAATTCCGTAAGTTAAGTGCCGACAGTATCTCCATTAAGGTCAAGGATACGCTTGATGTAGTTATCAAGATGATACAGGATCCTGACAAACCTGCCCGTAAAGACAAGTTCAATATGCGTGATGGAATCGATTTCGGACTGCGCACACTGATGATGGTCCGCAATGTATCTGTTTCGTACCGCAACGACTACAACATGTCACTACCAGGATTCATGCCCCATTCCAAGATGTTTGGCCAAAGCAACACATCGGGACTGATGGCTCCGGGACTTGACTTTGCATTCGGACTTACAGGCGATGATTATCTGTACAAAGCCATAGATAACGGCTGGCTACTGAGCGGAGACAGCATTGCCCATACCGCAGCATCCACCACTGCAGAGGATCTTCAGATCAAGATGACCCTGGAACCTTGGCGCGACATCAAGATTGATGCAAATGCAAGTTGGAACAAAACCGGAAACAACCGCATACAATACATGTACGCCGGTATGCCCACCTCTCGCGGAGGCAGTTTCACTATGACTACCATTACCATAGGAAGCGCTTTCGAGAAGCACTCATCAAGAAACGATTACCGCTCACGCAGTTTTGACAGGTTCATAAACAGTCTGCCTACAGTGCGTGATCGCATTGAATCACAATATGAAGGTGCCTACTATCCACAAAGAAGCACTCTGGCCGGACAGACCTACGATCCAGCCAACGGCGGAGTGGATATGTACTCATCGGATGTACTGATTCCTGCATTCCTGGCCGCATATACCGGACGTGATGCAAACAAAGCCACACTTGACCTGTTCCCGAATGTGTTGAGCATACTCCCCAACTGGTCTGTTACATACAGTGGTCTGAGTAAACTGCCGTTCTTCAAGAAACACTTCAAGAGCTTTAATCTGACACATGCCTACAAGAGTGTCTATTCAGTGGGCAGTTTCAACACATTCAACAGCTATATGGAGTATATGAACGGACGGGGATTCATTGAGGATGTAACCACAGGCAATCCCATACCCAGCACCATGTTCAACATAAGCTCTGTTTCCATCAATGAGTCATTCTCGCCACTGTGCGGCGTGAACATGACATTCATGAACGACATATCGGCCCGAGTTGAATACAGGAAGACTCGCGTAATGACACTCAGTACAACTGCCGTTCAGGTGGTTGAGACCACATCCGATGATATCACTGCCGGTACCGGTTATAAGATAAACGGAGTAAAACTGTTTGGAGCACAGTCCGGATCAGGACGCAACAGCGTAAGCAATGATTTGAACATGAACCTGGACTTCTCGTTCCGAAACCAGAACGCCCTTTGCCGCAATCTTCGCGAGGAGACCACACAAGCCACCAGCGGCAACCGCGCCATAAAGATATCGTTCAGCGCCGACTACACATACAGCCGCATGCTAACCTTGAATTTCTACTACGATTTCCAGAGCAACTTCCCGCTGGTATCGACCAACGCCTACCCCACCAGCACACATGATGCAGGAATGACCCTGAAATTTACCTTAACGAGGTAAATTACAGGGTCATTTCAGGGCCTTTTTTTAGTTTGCTCCGCAAACAAGCCAGCCTCCGGCTGGACTTTGGGAAATTCACCTTAACAAGGTGATTAGAGTGTGCCGTAAGAAGGATAGGTGCTGGCGGCAGCGATGCTGAACGCAGCCTGGCAGCGGATATCCTGTGATGAGGCTGCAAAGTCTGCCTTGTAGTCACCTTCGACTGTCTTCCACTCAGACGCAGACAGATCAAAGCCTGCCAGGTCATACTGGGAGAGCGTGAACTCTAACACCTCACTTTCGCCCGGCTGGAGTATTTCGGTCTTGCCGTATGCCTTGAGCTCCTTGGTGAGTTTATTAAGTCCGCCCTTTGGCGCCTCGACATAAACCTGAACAGCCTCCTTACCGGCAACCGAACCGGTGTTGGTAATCTTCACTGAAAGGCTGATCACTCCATCCTCAATCTTGGCCAACGGCTCGCTGTACTCAAACGAAGTGTAACTGAGTCCGAATCCAAACGGATATGATACCTGATCAGGATGACGGTCATAGTAACGGTATCCTATATCAAAACGCTCCTTATATTCAGTATAGTCATACTTTGCAACAGGCTTTGCATCGGGGTTGCCTCTGTTGGCACGGGCTTGTGACTGAAGCTCGCGGGCATTGACCGGGAAATTGGCAGTCGATGGCATCTTGTTGAAGTCAACAACATATGTATCGACCAGTTTACCTGACGGGTTGACAGCACCTTTGAGTACATCGGTAATGGCATAACCAGCCTCCTGTCCGGGCAGTCCGGCCAATAATATGGCATCGGGACGCGACTTCCAACTGGCCGTCTCAATGGGAGCACCGATGTTTAGAATAACCACTACCTTCTTGCCTTTGGAGTGGAACGCATCACACACATCCTTGATAAGTCCCTGCTCAATGTCGGTAAGGGTATAATCGCCATCATATCCGCGATCGGCAGACTCGCCGCAACTACGTCCGATGGTGATGATGGCTATATCACTTGCTATGGCATCGGCACGATACTGATAAGGCTTACGCACAAGTGACTGCGGAATAACATGGTTAGTCAGGTTGGTGCGCATGAACTGATTTGCGCCAACCCTGCTGTTATGTTCCTCAACATATTTGCTGTAGGCCGATGAAACTGATGGCTCCAGCTTATAGCCGGCAGCAGTAAGACCCTCGTTCAGACCAACGGCATGTTTGTAGTTGACGCTGCCGCTTCCGGTACCTACCACATAAAGGTCATATGAGCTGGTACCATACAAAGCTATCATCTTGCAATCCTTAGCCAGCGGCAGAGCACCGTTATTCTTAAGCAGAACCATACCTTCTGTTGCACTTGAACGTGAAACCTGTGCATGAGCAACCATATCGGGATCATTCTGGAACTCATATCCCTGCATCTTGGGCGAACGGGCAATGAACTCAAGTATCCTGGCTACGTTACGGTCAATTATCTTCTCGTCAAGAGTTCCGTTCTGCACGGCATCCATAATAGCCTTAATCTGATTGGCGCTACCCGGCATAAGTAGGTCATTACCGGCATTGACGGTAGCAACAGCATCACGACCGCCGCCCCAATCTGTCATTACCATGCCTTCAAATCCCCACTCCTCACGCAGAATATTCTCAATCAGGACTTCATTCTCAGGGGCATAGGTACCGTTTATCTTGTTATAAGAAGTCATAACAGCCCAAGGCTGTGATTCACGTACTGCAATCTCGAATCCTTTCAGATAGAGTTCACGGGCAGTCTGTTGGTCAACCTGAACATCATTAGCCATACGGTTGGTTTCCTGGTTGTTAAGCGCAAAGTGCTTGATGGTGGCACCTACACCATTTGATTGCACTCCACGCACCATTGCGGCTGCGGTCTTACCGGATATGACAGGATCTTCTGAATAATACTCAAAATTACGACCCAGCAGGGGATTACGGTGCAAGTTCAGAGCCGGAGCAAGCAGGCAGTCAGCTCCGTAGCGTTTAACTTCATCACCAATAGCGACACCTACCTCCTCAACAAGTTGCTGGTTCCATGTCTGAGCCAGAATCGTTGCTACAGGAAAAGACGTGCAGTAATATGTCTTTTCATCCCCCTGACGTGTAGGATTGATTCTGAGTCCGCCGGGGCCATCGGGGAGCATTACTGACGGAATACCCAAACGGGGTATGGGATAGGTTTGACCGGCACATCCGGGAATAAGGTTCTTGGCATCCTTTATTTCCTGGGCTATGTCATTACCGTTCCATGCGCCCACGCCTACCATCAGATTCACTTTTTCTTCAAGAGTCATGGCAGCCACAACTTTGTTTATGGGCGACTTGCCGAACTGGACCTCACGGTTACACGATACACATCCTATTGCTACTATAGCAGCAATGGCAACGGGAATAAACGCTTTTTTAGTCATAATAGGGTTAGTATTTAGTTTAGTAATTCCTTTTTTATTTTGGTTCCAGCCCGCGTTTACGTGCCTCCTCAAGGAGGAACCTGAATGCGGCATCATGCTCATTGGGAATGACTCCATCCAATATGGCATCTTTTATTGATGCCTTAAGTTCACCAACAATAGCGGTGGGCTCCAATCCAAATGTATGCATGATTTCCAGTCCGTCAACGGGTGGCTGGAAATTGCGTATACGGTCCTTTTCCTCAAGGTCAACCATCTTTTGGCGAACCAGTTTGAAGTTCTCCAGATGACGTTTCTTTTTCTGTTCGTTTTTGGAGGTAATATCGGCCTCACACAGGGTCATCAGGTCATCTATGTCATCACCGGCATCAAACAGCAGGCGGCGTACGGCAGAATCTGTCACCTCGTCATCCACGATTGCTATGGGGCGCATATGGAGTTCAACCATCTTCTGCACATACTTCATCTTCTCGTTCTTGGGCAGTTTCATTCGCTCAAAAATGCCGGGGATCATCTTCATACCCACATAGTTGTGGTTATAGAATGTCCATCCGTGAGCAGGCTCCCACTTCTTGGTGCGAGGCTTTCCTATATCGTGCAGCAAGGCAGCCCAACGCAACCACAGGTCATCACTATTGCGCGCCACATTGTCAAGCACCTCAAGAGTATGGAAGAACACATCCTTATGACCACGTCCGTTGACAGTTTCAACACCCTGCAAAGCAGCAAGTTCGGGGAATATAAGTTGCAGCAGTCCGCATCGGTCCAGGTCAATGAAACCCTTGGACGGAACGGGTGCCAGAAGTATCTTGTTGAGTTCTTCCGATATACGCTCCTTTGAGATGATACCTATGCGCTCGCGGTTCTTCTCAAGCGATTCGAATGTCTCATCGGCAATATAGAAATTGAGCTGTGTGGCAAACCTGATGCAGCGCATCATACGCAAAGGATCGTCGCTGAAGGTAATCTCCGGATCCAGGGGCGTGCGGATAATGCGGTCCTGCAGGTCATCTATTCCTCCGAACGGATCGACAAGTTCACCAAAACGGTCCGCATTAAGGCAAATTGCCATTGCGTTTATGGTAAAGTCACGGCGGTTCTGGTCATCCTCCAAAGTGCCGTCCTCAACAATGGGGTTGCGTGACTCACGATGATAAGACTCCTTACGTGCACCTACGAACTCTACCTCCAGATCACCTCTTTTTACCTGCGCCGTACCAAAGTTCTTGAACAGACTTACATGAGCCCCTCGACCCAATGCCTTGCCGTAGGCCTTAGCCATCTCCAGGCCGCTGCCCACTACGACCACATCAATATCCTTGCTGGGACGTTCCAGAAACAGGTCACGCACATATCCTCCCACCACATAGCACTCCAGTCCCAGACTGTCGGCAGTCTGTGACAACAGCCTGAACTCCTTGCGGTCAAGCAGCCCGGCCAGTTCCTCATCACTGTATAACTTCATATGATGCAAAAGTAACTAAATTCAAGCAAAAGGAGTACTTTTGCTGTTGACATTAAACACTGTGTTACAAGATATGAGAAAACCACTGATTCTATTGGCTGTTATGGCTTTGACTGTTTCTTGCGGGGAGAGTATAGAACAGAAGGCCGGGCATCATCTCGATAATGCCAAGGAAGCATTCAGCATAGGCAACTTCAATGTAGCCAAGCAGGAGATTGACAGCATCAGGATTCTTTACCCCAAGGCATTCGAAGCCCGTAAGCAAGGCATCAAGCTGATGCAAAAGATAGAAGAGACCGAACAGATGCGCATTGTTGAATATGAAGACAGCATGATTGCCGTGGCTCAGGCCGCTTTTGACAAGATCAAGGGCAACTATGCTTTTGAGAAGGATGAGCGCTATCAGGATATAGGCCTCTACACTATTAAGAGTCAGGCTCCGCAACGCAACTCTGACCGCACATACATACGTGCTCAGGTTGATGAGTTGGGCCGAATGACCCTGATTTCATGCTACCGTGGCAGTTCATACATTCATCATGACTGGCTTAAGCTGAGTGTGGGTGAAATTTATGTGGATACCCCGGAATCAAAGGATCGTCATGAGTTTGAGGACCTGGGAGTTTATTACGAGTGGCTGAGTTTCATTAACGGCAATGACGGTGGGGCAGCCGCTTTCATAAACTCCAATAAGGATGCCAACATAACCTTTACGCTTTACCGTAAGACAGGCCCTGACAGCAGTCGTCCCGTATATCGCAACCTTAAGTTGAACAAGGATGACCGTTATGCAATTGCAAGCCTGTATGACCTGTCACAGGTGTTGCTGTCGCTGAACGAGCATAAGAACCTGCGTGACGAAGCATACCGTCACCTCAAGTTCATCCGTTCAAAGATGAAGGATGAATCAGCTGAAGAAGGTATTCAAGAAGATAAGTAGTATACCTATCGGCGCTACCAGCTTTACCAGATAGTATAATGTGAGGCTTAACCAGCGGGGTATCCTGAGTTTTCCGCTGTTCGTAAGTTCATCAAGGAAGTTGGCACGTCTAAGCCGCCAGCCGGCAAATACGGCCAACAAAATTCCGCCTATGGGCAGCATTATGTTTGACGTAATGTAATCAAAGAAGTCAAACAAACTCAGACCGAACAGCTTGAATCCGGCAAGCGGGCCGAATGAAAGCGAGCAGAACGCCCCTACCACGCCGCAAACGGCAAAACACATAAGCACGGCTCTCTTGCGTGAGCGGTGCATCTCCTCTATTATGAATGCCACAACCACCTCCATAAGTGATATGGCCGATGTCACCGCAGCCAACAGCAATGCCAGAAAGAAGAGTATTGCCGCCAGGTTTCCTAACGGCATCTGACTGAATACGCCAGGCAGCGTGATGAACACAAGTCCCGGACCGGCGCTCACATCGGGCTCCATGCCGTTCATGTAAGCGATGGCATAAACCGCAGGAATGATGGCCAGACCGGCTATGATGGCAAACGTGGTATCAAAGAATGATATCCAGGCTGATGATGCCAGGATATTCTCTTCCTTCTTTACGTACGATGCGTAAGTGAGTATGGTTCCGCAACCTATGCTGAGCGAGAAGAAGGCTTGCCCCATGGCCGCGATACAGGTATCGGCCGTAACCTTGCTGAAGTCAGGTATGAACATATACTTGACACCCTCAATGGCACCCGGAAGGGTCAGCGAGCGGACAACCACCATCACTATGATGATGAACAGCATGGTGATCATGACCTTTGACATACGTTCTATTCCCTTACGTACTCCAAATACTATGATGGCACCCGTAAGTCCAAGGAAAATCAGAGTGTAAAGCAGAGGTTTCCACGGGTTACTGATGAACGAGCCGAAACCGAGCGCATAATCGCCCTGGGCATCGGAAAATGCCAGAATGCAGGAATCGGCCAGATACTTGACTGACCAGCCTCCTACCACACAGTAGAACGACAGTATGCAGGCCGATGCCAGCACTGCCAGAAAACCTATCCAGCGCCATTTGGAACCGGGTGCAAGACGGTCAAAGCAGCTGAACGGGTTGGACTCGCCACGACGACCTATAAGGTACTCCGAGACCATGACCGGGAGGCAGAGGAAGACCAGCATTATCACATACATAAGTATGAATGCAGCACCTCCGTTCTTACCCATCATATAAGGGAAACGCCATATGTTACCCAGGCCGATGGCAGATCCTGCCATTGCAAGAAGCATACCCATACGGCTACCGAATGTCTCGCGGGGTTTACGTGTCATCAGAACAGTCTCAAAATATCGTTAAGGTTGGCGAATATAAGTAGTCCGAACAGGATTATCATACCTATCGTATTAGCAACCTCAAGGAACTTGTCACCCGGTTTCTTGCCTGTAACCACCTCAACCAGCAGGAACAACACATATCCGCCGTCAAGAGCAGGAATAGGCAGGATGTTCATGAATGCAAGGATGATTGACAGGAAGGCAGTCATGAGCCAGAATGCATGCCAGTTCCACTTCTCGGGGAATATGCTGCCAATAGTGCCGAACCCGCCCAGGTTCTTGGCTCCCTCCTTGGTGAATACATACCGGAAATCGCCCACATAACCCTTCAATGTATTCCAGCCGTAACTGATTCCGGCAGGGATAGAGCTGAACAATCCGTATTCAAGATCAACGGGTTCATACTCATCGGTATAATGGATAATACCTATCCTGAAATTGGCATCGGCAGTCACGGTAAGAGTATCACGACCCGAACCGGGACGTCCAATCACCATCAGCAGGTTACGGTCCACATAACTCTCTTCGGCACGACTGCGCATATCGGTAAGAACCGTCTGGAATGAAGTCCAGGTACAGGTATTCTGTCCGTTAACGGTGAGTATGGTATCGCCAGCCATAAGACCTGCAACATATGCGCCACTGACCGCCGCATCAGCCACTACGCTGTCAACAGTCATGGGGCTGAGTATTGATACGAACGGAATTGTACGCGTAAAATCAAAGAGAGAGAGGTCATCGGGCATATCAAGAATAACCTCTTTACCGTCACGCAATACCGTTACTTTCCTGGCCTTTGCAATAGCACGATACAGGTCACCGTCAAACTCCTTTGTAGGCTTACCATCAGTTGCAATGATAACATCTCCGTCACGGAAGCCGATTGACTCAGCCTGCTCATTGAACTCCATTCCATGCTTGAGGCCCTGAGCCGGTATATAGCTGTCTCCCCATTTGCACAGCACCATTGAGTAGATGAAGAAGGCCAAAATCAAATTAAACAGTACACCGCCCACCATGATAAGCAGACGCTGCCCTGCGGACTTGGTACGGAACTCCCACGGTTTGGGTTCCTGCTTCATGGCCGCAATGTCCATAGACTCGTCAATCATTCCGGCTATCTTGCAGTAGCCGCCGAAAGGAACCCAACCTACGCCGAACTCGGTGTTCTCGGGCGAACGGCGCCAGTCATCTTCGGGCAACGAGTCAAGGTCTATGGGCTTGTATGTAACCTCTTCCTTGCCTTCAAAATTGAAATGTTTCTCCTCCTCATAGCTCTCCGGCACATTGGGTGCAAAGAACCTTACGCGTATCTTTCCGTTTACACGTTTGATTCTCAGCAGCGAGAATCGGGGATTGAAGAATGCATAGAACTTCTCGACCCTCACGCCAAACAGACGTGAGAAAAGAAAATGTCCGAATTCATGGAATACAACAAGAATGGTTAGTGAAAGGACAAGTTGGATAAAACGGATCCAGAATGTTGACATATTGTTTTATGGTTTATCAGTTCAATTAATCAATGATGCCGCCACCTTGCGGGCTTCAGCATCGGTTTCTATATACTCATCAAGTGTGGACTTACTGCGGAACGATACGCGCTCCATGGTCTCGGCAATCACATCGCTCATCTCAAGGAATCCTATCTGATCATGCAGGAAGGCAGCCACACATACCTCATTGGCTGCATTCAGTATACATGGCATGTTGCCGCCACGTTCGATGGCCTTATATGCCAATGCAAGATTGCGGAAACGGTCGGTATCGGGTTCCTCAAACGTAAGCGTACCAAGTGTCGTAAAATCCACCCTTGGGAAATCTGCGTTCAGACGGCGCGGATATGAGAATGCATACTGTATAGGCAAGCGCATATCGGGAGCGCCCAATTGAGCCTTAATGGCGCCATCGGCAAACTGTACCATGGAGTGTATCACAGACTGCGGATGCACCACCACCTGTATCTTGCTGTACGGTACGCCAAACAACCATTTAGCCTCAATAACCTCAAATCCCTTGTTCATCATTGATGCAGAATCAATGGTTATCTTGGCACCCATATCCCAATTGGGATGTTTCAGGGCCTGTGCCTTGGTGACAGTTTTGAGCTGGTCCATACCAAGTATGCGGAACGGGCCTCCACTGGCGGTAAGCAGTATCTTCTCAACAGGGTTCATTGTCTCGCCGCTCAGGCACTGGAATATGGCAGAGTGTTCGGAATCGACAGGAAGAATGGGAGTCTTGTACTGGAGTGCAAGCGATGTAATAAGCTCGCCTGCCACAACCATCGTTTCCTTGTTGGCCAGGGCAATGGTTTTGCCTGCCTTTATTGCCTCTATCGTGGGACAGAGACCTGCAAAACCCACCATCGAAGCAAGCACGATATCAATGGGACCTGCCGTCACAATCTGGTTAATGGCATCAGCGCCGGCATAAACTTTTATTGGCTGGCCCGAAAGAGCCTCCTTAAGTTTAGGATAATGCTGTTCATTGGCTATCACCACCGCCTCGGGTTTAAACCTGAGTGCCTGCTCAATAAGCAAGTCTATGCTGTTATTCGCAGTCAGCGCATAAACCTCATATTCATCGGGATGGGATGCAATGACGTCAAGCGCCTGTCTCCCTATAGAGCCTGTTGAACCTAATATCGCTATCTGTTTCACTGGAAAAGAATATATTTTTCGGGATCAAGGGGTTGTCCCTGATACCACAATTCAAAATGAAGATGAGAACCCTGCTTTACACGGTCGGTACCACGGCCCACGAGTGCCACCACATCACCCTGCTTTACACGGTCACCTGTTTTCTTGAGCAGCGACTCGCAATGCTTATAAACCGAAATGAGCTCGCCCGGGTGAACTATGCAGATGGTATATCCCATATCCGATGTATACGATGCCATAAGTACCGTGCCATCCAATACCGATACCACACTTTGGTTGGGGCTGGCAGCGATGTCCACGCCCAGATGCTGCTCAAGCGCATCATAGCTGCTTGTGACCAGACCTGCAGTAGGACGGAACATACTGATGCTGCTTACATCCGTAACCGGCTGTGACTGCGATGTGATGTTGTAACGCTCGGCCTCCTCATACTGGCGCATGAATGTCTCCTCACGCTCGGTGCGTTCCATAAGCAACTCACTACGTACACGGGCCAGAGAATCGACCGAATAGACTGTGTCAAGCTTTACCGTACCCGCAATAATATCCTGCAGATTGGTTATATACTGATTCTGCAACTCAAATACCTGCTCCAGAGAGTCAATCCTGAGAGCCTCGTTTACGATGGCCTGACGTATGCGGTAATCCTCAAGCGTAGTACCTTTCTGTTTGGGCAAACGGGTAAAAACCTCAATACCGCCCCATGCGCCCAATCCGGCAACAACGATTATTACCAGAGTCAGTATGAAGTGCGAAATCTTCATACGGAACACCCTGCGCTGTTCATCCTCATTTACGACAGTAAGTCTGTACAGATAGACAAACCTGCGGAACAGGCTTTTGCGGCCCACCTCCTTGCGTTTCTGACGGATACTCTTCATATTTTACAGTTCTGCAAGCCCCTGAGGCAGCTTATATGTTAATACACAGTTCTTATTGTCTACCGCGGTTATCCACTCCTCGTTGGCAGGTATGATACGTTCTCGATCACCGTCACGCACCAGAAACAGTATGTTGGGCGTGCTCTCATCAACAGCATGGATAACACCGAGAGGACCAGCCTCCTCGTCATTCACTTTCCAATCAATGAATGAACTCCATGAAGGTAATCCGGTCTCGCCTGCACCCACAAACTTGCGCGGCATATATACGGTCAGCCCGATAAACCTTTCGGTAGATTCAACTGAATCATATCCCTCAAACTTTACAAGCAATGAGGTATCATTCTTCTCACGGAGCGACTCTATCCAGAACGGCACCAGGATGCCGTCCATTGAACATACCAGACAATCCAGGTCTTCGGTCCATTCAAGAGTCTCAGGTACGGTAAGGACCATCTCACCGTTCACGCCGTGGGGCTTGACCAGCTTTCCTATCCTAAGTACCTCGCTCTTGTCAATCATATCAATCCTCTCTCGTAATATGGGCACCTATTGCATTCAGACGGCCGTCAATATTCTGATAACCGCGGTCTATCTGGCCGATGTTGTCAATGCGGCTTGTGCCTTTGGCACTCATAGCAGCAATAAGCAGTGCGATACCGGCACGGATATCGGGCGATGACATACGGCGTGCAGTCAGCGGGAACTGACGGTCATGACCGATGACCACCACGCGGTGCGGGTCACACAGTATAACCTGAGCGCCCATGTCAATGAGCTTATCCACAAAGAACAGGCGGCTCTCAAACATCTTCTGATGTATGAGCACGCTACCCTTGGCCTGTGTGGCTGTAACCAGCAGTACGCTCAAAAGATCCGGGGTAAGGCCCGGCCATGGAGCATCGGCCAACGTCATTATTGAACCGTCGATGAACGAATCTATCTGGTAGTGTTCCTGAGCCGGGATGTAAATGTCATCGCCACGCTGCTCCATCATTATTCCCAGACGGGCAAAGCTCTCGGGTATTATTCCCAAGTTCTGGTATGATACATCTTTAATGGTTATCTCGCTCTGAGTCATGGCGGCCATGCCTATGAAACTGCCCACCTCAATCATATCGGGCAGAACCTTATGAGAGGTTCCGTGAAGTTCCTTGACACCGGTAATGGTGAGAAGGTTACTCCCTATTCCGTCTATCCTGGCTCCCATGCGTACCAGCATTCTGCATAACTGCTGTACATAGGGCTCGCAGGCGGCATTGTAAATGGTGGTCACACCATCGGCCAATACTGCGGCCATGATTATGTTGGCGGTACCGGTAACCGATGCCTCATCCAGAAGCATGTAAGTTCCCTTCAGGTGATCTGCCTTAAGTTCATAATAGCCGCGTTCCTCATTCAGAACAAAAGTAGCACCCAGTGCCTGGAATCCCTTGATATGGGTATCCACGCGACGGCGGCCAATCTTGTCACCTCCGGGTTTGCTCACTGTAGCATGTCCAAGACGGGCCAACAATGGACCGAGCAACATCACCGATCCGCGTAATCCGGCGCTTTTGGCAACAAAATCCATACTCTCGGCATAGTTTCGGTCAATGCTTTCAGCCTTGAATGACCAGCATCCGGGAGCGGTGTTCTGCACCTTGACACCCAGGTTGGAAAGCATGTCAATCAGGTTCCTTACATCCAGGATGTCAGGAACATTCTGTACCGTCACCTCATCAGAGGTAAGCAGTACGGCACAAAGAATCTGCAGGACCTCGTTCTTGGCGCCCTGCGGACAGATGGTCCCCTTAAGTCTGTGACCTCCCTCTACAAGAAATGACGGCATAATATTTAAAATCTGCGTTTGTTCTTTTTCTTTCCGTGTTGTCCCTGACGCTGCTGGGGCGGCGCCTGTGCAAACTGGACATTCAGATCACCCTCCTGCAGGCTCAGGCGGCCATTTGAGAAGTAAGCCAGATCATCAGCTACGCGCTCATCGCTGACCATCTCCTTGTTCCATGTCATAAGGTCCTTTTTCATCTGCACGGCAAGCAGGCGCACCAGCTGGCTACGCTCCGGGCCTTCGGGCATGCTGACAGCTACCTTGACCAATGACGGCAATATGTGGCCGTAATGACGATAGCGGATATCACCGGCCGGATAATCTATATGATCCGGTTTCTGTTGGGTTTTCTCAAGACGGGTTATCTCAAACGGATAGTCTATATCCAGTTTATAGTCCGACATGAATGCCAGATGATCCCACAGCTTACCCTGGAAATCGGGTACGTCACGCAATGTGGGGAACATGCTGCCCATGATGTTGATGATGGTATTGGCGCAACGCTGACGCTCGGCACGGTCAGGAATTGTTACGGCATACTCCACCATCTCCTGTACGGCACGTCCGTACTCGGGCATCGGCATCTTTTCTCGTTGGGTATTGTAGTTCATCAAACCAGTTTTTTAGGTTTAACAGCTATGAAATCTTTCAGATAATAGGGCTCAAAATAGGCTACATCACGGAACTCATCTTTATTGAACGACTGCTCGGCCAGCGGGAACATCCAGCGGGCCTCGGGGGTAACATCGTCCAGGAAATGCGCGTTGGGATGGTTTATTGTCTCGCGACATTTGGCTGCGCCGTTGCCCATGAACCATACCGGATGTTTATCCAGATACTCACGGTAGGTATCGGGAGTAACTATATCAGCACGAATCTCACGCACCTCATTCAGGGCACGGTCATATATGGCGCTGTATACCTCCATACGGCGAGCATCAATCATGGGGCAAAGCAGAGCGTCATCAGGAAGTTCCAATGAAAGCAGAGGTTGCACACATAGCAGTTTAAGTGTAGAGACCGATATCAGCTTAAGTCCACGACCGTAGCAAACGCCCTTTGCCATTGACACGCCTATGCGCAGACCTGTATATGAGCCGGGGCCTTCACTTACAGCAACCGCATCCAGCTTAAGGCCGCGACTGTCAACAAGAGCAAGTGCCTCATCTACCAGCACACCAAGCGATACGGCATTGTTATGCCCCTCGCGATCAGCCTTGTCAAAGACTAACTGTCCCTCATCACTCACCGCTACTGAACAACCATCCGTAGCTGACTCTATGTGCAATATCACACTCATCTCTTCAATTCACCCTATTAACTTGCGAAGATAAAGATATTTTTCCAAAGGAAAAGGCCGTATCGGGGTCTATTTTCCGCCCCGATACGGCCTTTAGCCTGTTTGATAACTCTTTTTAGGATTTACTTGCCGAAATAGCGCTTATAAAGTGCCTCGAATCCCTTTCCGTGACGTGCCTCGTCCTTGGCCATCTCATGAACGGTATCATGGATTGCATCCCAGTTCTGAGCCTTGGCAGTCTTGGCAATCTCAAGTTTGCCGGCGCAAGCTCCGTGCTCAGCTTTCATACGCTTTTCAAGGTTAGTCTTGGTATCCCATACCATCTCACCCAGCAGTTCGGCAAACTTTGCGGCATGCTCGGCCTCCTCAAAGGCGTAACGCTTGAATGCCTCGGCAATCTCGGGATAGCCCTCGCGGTCAGCCTGACGGCTCATAGCCAGATACATGCCCACCTCGGAGCATTCACCGTTAAACTCCATGCGCAGGTGGTTAACCATCTCCTCAGAGCCAACCTGGCCGTCGCCAAGAATATGTTCGCAGGCAAACTGCAATGATTCGCCGTTCTCAATTAACTCCTTGAATTTCTCTCTGGGTGCTTTACACTGTGGGCAACGCTCGGGTGCCTCGTCTCCTTCATGAACGTATCCGCATACGGTGCAGATGAATTTCTTTTTCATAATCCTTTATCTTTAATTGGTTTGTTAATGCTTAGTTTGCAAATATAACTAATTTTGCATCACAAAAAAATTTCGGAGAAAATGATTCAGTCAATGACAGGTTACGGCAAGGCGACAGCCGAGATTGGAAGCCGTAAGGTTATAATTGAAATCAAGTCGCTCAACAGCAAGGCTATGGATATATCCACCAAGATTATCCAGGCATATCGCGACAAGGAGCTTGACATACGCTCACGCATTACAGCTGCACTTGAACGTGGCAAGGTGGATTTTGCTCTTTATATTGATGCCGCAAACCAGACAGGTGCGCAGACCATCAACGCAGCCATATTCAACAACTATCTGCAACAGATTGAAGCTATAGCCGAATCCACAGACTATGAGGTTCCCGAAGATATCATCTCAACTATCCTGCGGATGCCTGAGGTCATAAGCAACAACCAGCAGGACGAGGTAAGCGATGAGGAATGGGCGGCAGTATCAAAAGCCGTTGACAGCGCAATTTCAGCACTCGTCGAGTACCGTAAGGCCGAGGGCATAGCACTTGAAAAGAAATTCCGCGAGAAAATCGCCAACATATCCGAACTCCTGGCTTCTGTTGAACCGTATGAAAAAGAGCGTGTGTCCAAGATCAAGGAGCGCATGCGTACTTCCATGCTTGATGCCGTTGGCAAGAATTATGATGAAAACCGCTTTGAGCAGGAGATGATATTCTACATAGAGAAACTGGATATAAGCGAGGAGAAACAGCGTCTTTCCAACCATCTGGACTACTTCATCAAGACTCTTGAGGAGGGGCACGGACAAGGCAAGAAGCTGGGATTCATTGCTCAGGAGATGGGACGCGAAATCAACACCCTGGGCAGCAAGAGCAACCAGGCCGAGATGCAGAACATCGTGGTCCGCATGAAAGATGAACTGGAACAGATAAAGGAACAGGTCCTGAACGTAATGTGATACATATGCGCGGAAAATGTCTTATATTCTCAGCCCCTTCAGGCTCAGGTAAATCAACCATTGTTCAGTGGTTGCTAACCCACCCTGAGCTTAAGATGGCATTCTCTATATCAGCCACCAGCCGTGCACCCAGAGGAACCGAGAAGAACGGAGTGGAGTATTTTTTCCTTACAGCTGATGAGTTCCGCACCCGTATTGCCAAGGGTGATTTCCTGGAGTATGAAGAGGTCTATCCCGGATGCTTTTACGGTACTCTGAAAGAGCAGGTCGAAAAAAGGTTGAATGAGGGAATGAACGTGGTGTTTGACGTGGATGTAGTAGGTGGCTGCAATATCAAGAAATGCTACGGCGATGAGGCCCTGTCGATGTTCATCCAGCCGCCATCGATTGAGGAACTGGAGCGCCGCCTCAAGAACCGCGGCACCGACACTGCCGAAATGATTGCCAAACGTGTGGCCAAGGCCGGCTACGAACTCACCTTTGCTCCCAAGTTTGATGTTGTGATCGTAAATGACAAACTTGAGGAGGCTCAGCAGAAAGCACTTTCCACAATCAAGTCGTTCCTTAATGTCTAAGCCCATCAGGACAGCATTGTTCGGAGGCACTTTCAATCCTCTCCACAATGGTCATCTGGCCATTGCACGCAGCGTTCTGGAACAAGGTATGGCCGATGAAGTGTGGATGCTCATAACCCCCTGCAATCCCTGGAAGAAAGATCAGAAGCTATTGGATGACACCCTTCGCTACAACATGGTGTCGGATGCCGTCAGGGATATAGAGGGGATTTATGCTTCGGACTACGAATTCAAGCTTCCAAGACCGTCATATACAGCCAATACGCTGCGTCACATAAGTGTCGATTATCCCGACCGCGAGTTCATCCTCACCATCGGAGCCGACAACTGGACCAAGTTCAACGACTGGCGTGAATCGGACTTTATTCTGAGCAACTATCCCATAATAGTATATCCCCGTAACGGTTTTGATATAAAGGACCTACCACAGGGAGTAACCAAGCTGGACTGCCCGCTTGTGGATGTATCATCTACTGATATCCGCAGTAAGGTCCAAACCGGAGAATCAATAAAAGCAATGGTCCCGGCATCTGTAGCCAGGACCATTGCAGATCTGCACCTCTATCGCTGAAGGTGCCAAAAAGAACCGTCCCCTTTGTCACCTTTTCTCGATGAGAGCGACGGCGTGGGCGGAGATTCCCTCTTCGCGGCCGGTAAAGCCAAGTTTCTCTGTAGTTGTAGCCTTAATTGAAACCTGGTCGGGATTGATCCCCATCACTTGAGCCATAACACGCTGCATCTCAGGGATGTGCGGATTCAGCTTGGGACGCTCGGCACATACGGTCGCATCAACATTGACCACCTGCCAGCCTTTTGAACCCAGAAGCTCAACGGTACGCTTAAGAAGTATCTTGCTGTCAATATCCTTGTACTGCATATCAGTATCAGGGAAGTTATAACCGATGTCACGCAGAGTTGCTGCACCCAGCAGGGCATCGCACACGGCATGTATCAACACATCGGCATCGGAATGGCCCAGCAGACCAAGGGTATGCTCTATCTTAATTCCACCTATCCAAAGCTCACGGCCCTCAACAAGGCGATGTACATCAAATCCGTATCCTACGCGTATGTTTGTCATTTTCCTAAAATCTGTTTGATACCGTCCATATCAAATGACAGGGTAAAACGTAATGTCTGATCCAGAGGATTGCTCTGTGCTGTCGATATAAGGTATGCTGCATCAAGAGAGAAAACATTCATGCGGAAACCGGCACCCACAGTAAAGTATTTGCGGTTTCCCTTATACTCGTTCTCATAGTGATAACCGCCACGCAGGAAGAACTGGTCATTGTAATTATACTCAGCACCAAGTCCCCAGTATATTTCACGCAACTCCTCCTCAAAACCACCGGGAGCATCATGAAAAGACTTGAATATTCCTGCTATAGGCGACAATTCATTGTAACCTGTTTCGGCCAGCCATCCGTTATAGTCTGATATGTACTCCATATAATCCGGATCATCAGATGCGACATCAGGATATCTATCCTTCATAAACTGGCCATATGTGGGCTTGGTGGGAACCATCAGCTTGTTTGCATCGGCACAGATAGAAAATGAGTTGTACTCATCGATAGGTACCGTAAGTGATGCGCCCAGACGCAGATTGGTAGGTATAAACTCATTGGTCTGACCACCGTCATATGATATCTTGCTACCTATATTGGACGCATTAACTCCCAATCCAAGCAGACAATCCCTGCGGCCAATCCCGATATAGTTGCTGTAGAACATGGAGATATCGGCCGAAAAGGCCTTTCCCGGGAACACATCATCGTCGTAGTTATACTGCAGATCGGAATAAATGAAACGCATACCTACTGCAGCTGACAAATGCTCAGACAGTTTGCGGGAGTAATCAAAATCAACCGCCATCTCATACGGATGAATCACTACATTTCCGGCACCTGAACCATCTATGACAAACACTTCGCCAAGCGAAAAATATGTCAACGAACCGCTGAGAGCTGAGTAATCATCCAGCTTGTAATATCCCGTCAGATTAGCCAGATCAATGTCGCTGACCAGTTTGCGCAACCATGGGGTATAGCAAAGCGAGATGCCGGCCTGACTGCTTGTAAACGGATATTTGGATGGATTCCAATACTGGCTGTTGTTATCCATGTAAGGATCCGTTGCGCAGCCCACATCACCCATGGCACCGGCTCTTGAGTCAGGAGCTATGGATAGCGAAGTCACACCGGTATAGACAGGATTGAACAAATCCTTCTGGGCATAAACGACCTGAAAAGAAAGGACCAGTCCAAGTGTTGTTATTACTCTAGCTATATTGTTTTTCTTCATCATAATACTAACTTCAAAACAGTGCTTTTATTGTATCACGGGCCCACAATGACCAGTTTGCACGTTGCCGATGAGCTACCGCCGCCATCGGTTCCCACCACTGCCCGTACAATGTACAACCCCGGCTGCATGCGGTGGCCTGAATTTCCATGAAGATTCCAGTCTATTACCGTCACTCCATTACCGGACGCGTCTTTTTGAGTTGTCATCCACTGCAATGTTCCATCGGAGCTTGACACCTGTACCGTCACATTTGCGTTCTGTCCCGGACGGTCATGGGTTATCACGAATGCAGTACTCTCCCTTGCCGGACTGGCAGTAACATCTATCGTGAGCTTGGGTTTAAGATCGTTTACCACTTTGAATCCCAGATATACGGTAGTGGAGTTGTTCAACATATCCCATGCACGTAGCATCAGCTCATGACGTCCCTCGGGCAACTCGGGAATGCTGAACTTAACCCTGCCGCTTGTATAGTCACCCGGAGTCTGTTCAAAGTTGCTGTTAAGGACCCAAGTCCAGTTGGGGTTGTTGTCGATAATAAGCAAAATATCATGACCAAGTCCATTGCCTGATGTATTCAACCCGGAACTGTCCCGGAGTTCCGCAACAAGCATAGGAGTAGCATTCACACTGGCACCATACTGGAATGAGGGAGAGTTCAGATAAAGCATTATGTCCGGGCCGACAAAGTCTGCGGATAGCCATTCGGCCGTACCGCCTATCGTGAAATTATTGAAACAGCCGTTAGAGTTACGTCCGTCATTTCCCTTAGTGAAAAGTATTATCTCGCCTGTCTGATCAGAATAATTAATATCCAACGGAACAGGGAAACTGAATGTAAATTCTCCGTTCCTTACGGAGTCTGTACCGGAATACAATATGCGGTCACGATTCATATACGTGAAGGCTTCATCGGCAGCTTTCAGATTATTACGGCACGTTATCAGCCGTTCATTGTCAAAGACCGTACTCGACAGTATGCCGCTATAATCGGGCACTCGCTCGCCATTGCATTCAATATGACCGCTCACCGAAACCACGGTCCCCGCCTTTGCATTACCTGTAACCGTAGTGTCAGAATCATTGAACCTGTCCACCACTGCAGCCAGCTCCGCAACAGCAAGACGCAATGCAGGGTCACCCAGCAGCACAAAGTGTATCTTATTTTCGGAACGGTCAGTTTCACCCACTCCCGATGTCACCAACTCGTTCTTAGCCAGACGAAGCGCATCACCAAGTGTATTCAGCCGGCCGTCATCGGAACTTGAGAGCGCATATCGGCTGAAGCTACGGTTTATAGCTCCATTCTGGCTCGAGAAAACCGTTCTTGTTGTTGCGAGCAGACCTATTGCCCCTCCTTCTGAGTTTCTGGCCAGATTCATTCCCATACTTTCCAGAGGAGAATCAAAAGGAGCGATATCGCACGATGCCGTTATCCAGAACGGTAGACGTTTGGATTTGAGGTCCTTCATATCAGACTTGTTCATGACAAGCTCATGCGAAAGGACCTCGGTGCTTCCGTGACCTGTATAGTTCACAATCAGAGCACCCTCGTCAAGTTGTTCCAGCAACAGTTTTCGGATTGACGGATATCCGTTATATGATGCCGTGACCTCCATCTGATAGGAATCCCAGTATATCTTACGTACATCTATTGCAGGATTTACGCTCTTATATATACCGGCCACCTTATCGGCATCCTCCATGTGTATGTTATCATCGCCATCATCGCCCAACACAAGTATACGGTTGTTCCATGCACCCGCATACGCACCTGTCATATATTCAATGATACGATCCACCTTTTTGCGAGCCTGTGCCGGGGAACCTACCGGCAGACGTCCCACTCCCAAATCAACCTTTTCGGTTAACAGAGACCCTCCCTCGGTATCATCCAATAGTCCGAAATAATCCTCCATCACATATGATGACGTGTGACTCAAAGATTCGTAAGACTCGTAACAAAGCAGATAATCATCAGGATTCTGCCCCGCCCAATCAGATACATGCATGCGGTTGTCCCACGCACCGTTACCCATCAGCATCAGGTATCTGGGAGCCGATGAAACATCGCTGCGATCATAAAGCATCTTCATGAATCTGCGTATGGCAGTTGCGTCAGGAGTACCCGAAGAGAACTCGTTATATACCATATCGGCACGTACCACCGCTATGTTCAGGCTGTCAAGACTACGATGGGCGGCAGCCAAACGCTCCGCAGCCGAAACAAGCTTGCCGGACGCGGGCACTACGATAATCATATCCATCGGATCCAACCCGTGCAGATTCTGATTCTTCACCTCACACAACATCTCCGGTTCAGGAAAACTTCCTTTGGTATTTACTGCCAGCAGAATATCATCAGGGAGATAAGATGCACGCATCGTTAAAGTGATTCCGTCACTATAAACGGACGGCACGATTCCGCAGGTTCCATCGGCCGACAGTTTCCATATCTGCACATTTTCATTTGAGCCAGCTACACTGAAACTCACGCCATATTCCGGTTTATCCACCCTGAACACGGTGCTTGAGCCATACATCGCCAGCTTACGTAAAAAATTGAGACGTATATAATCCAGATGACCGGAATCACCCGACGGCCTGTCATGCTCCAATTTAACGGTATTGATCTTATCGACAAATTGTCCGCGGCTCACAAACGATTTCTCACCCACAGCAGCGACTGATGACGACCCCGTTTTTATTATTTTAAGTTCACCAGTTTCGGATCCGTTGACACTCACTTTCAACGCGGTTATTTTGGTCGATGAAGCAGAAAATGCCACTTTTATACCGACACTGTCACTGGCCAATCCATCCAGGTCAAACTTATATGAATTCGTATTTCCGGCAGCATAGTCATATTTCTCAAACATACGCCTGCCCGAACGATACCAACTGAACTCATCCGGGTCATACACCTCATAATCGGGATATGTATCTATTACGGCACCCGGTACCGTATCAGATTCGAGTATCGCAAAAGATACGTTCACCGAATCCGTTCGGTCTGTCAGGAAGTAATAACCCCAATCGGAGTATGTATTCACTTCATGTTCGTAACCTTGACCAGTCCTTCTCCAACTGACAGGCCCTTGGCCGTAGAACAACACATAGTCATCGGTGCGCCACAACGGTTGCTCAGGTAAATCATCGGTCAGATCCTGCAGATTCGTCTCAGGCAATACAGCTCCTCCATAACCGTACAAACGCACCTTTGAAGGATCCTTGAAGCCCATGGAACGAAGTGAGTTGTTCGTCAGCTTGTAAACGCCTGACTCCGGAATCCTGATTTTGACCCAATTGCCACTTGACAACACCGAATTATAGGTGTAACGTTCCTGCGGCGACTTGTCAGGCAAAGGAGAACTTAATCCCGCAGCTTTGGAACTAATTGTGTACTTGTATGACAGTATTGCATAATAGCCCCCATCGCGTTTAAGTATAGGCACGAATCCGGCATCAAGCGTGGCACTGCCACGAGACACGCCTATGGTTGTCTCTATGACCGGCCATTCCGCGATCTCATCGGGACGCAAATTCCAGCGTTCCAATTCATCGGCATTTATCCTGAACAGTTCAGGATACTCAATTGAGGCCTTATAAACCGAATCCTGCCAATTGCCTTCAAGTCTTATCCCGAAACCGCTCCAGGGACGCACCGAGTCTGTACTGATGGCAGGCCATCCCGTCTCTACGATACATGACCTCTGCGCATGCATACCTACGCACGCGTACAAGAGAATCAGAATAACGGCAATTGACTTATTCTTCAAGTTTACCTTACGTGAAAATCCAAAACGTTTTTACCCTCCAGGAATCCCTGCAGATGTTGTCCGATGCTAACCGGGCCCACCCCTACCGGAGTGCCTGTAAAAATCAGGTCACCGGTTTTCAGAGTACAGAATCCGCTTACATATTCAATTATCCTGGCAACCGGGAATATCATATCAGACGTATGTCCTTCCTGTACCGTATTACCGTCTATATCCAAGCGGAAATTCAGGTTCTGCAAGTCTCCTATCTTATCCTTTGGAATCCAGTCTCCAACTACAGCCGATTGGTCAAAACCCTTGCACAACTCCCACGGCAAACCTTTCTGGCGAAAATCATTCTGCATATCGCGTGCCGTGAAATCAATGCCCAGAGTAACAGCATCTATGTAGCGGTCAGCAAACCTGGCGCTGATGCTCTTGCCCAGACGGTTTATCCTCACCACAAGCTCCGTCTCATAATCCACCCGGCCCAGATGATCGGGCAGGAAGAAAGGACGGCGGTTCCTCAGGATCGAAGAGTCCGGCTTCATGAAAATGACCGGATTCTCCGGAGTTAATAACGTTTCCCCCAGTTCTTTATTGTGCCTGGAGTAGTTCATTCCAACGCAGATGATTTTCATATCGGGCCTGTTAAATCTGTTACAAAGTTAGTAATTTTGCTGCCGTTATGGGAAAGAATACTGGAAACGATTGGAAAGACCGGCTTGGAGTCATGTACTCCACCAACCCTGATTTCAACTATCAGACCGATGAGGAGCCGGAGCAGGAACTGCTACCACCTCAGCAACAGAAACTGCGTCTTAGGATGGAGAAGAACGGCCGCGGCGGAAAGACCGTGACCGTTATAAGCGGATTCCAAGGCCCGCAGTCCGATATGGAGGCGCTTGCCCGCACCCTAAAGACATTCTGCGGCTGCGGAGGCTCCGCCAAGGATGGCGAAATTATCATCCAGGGCGATTTCCGCGAAAAACTCAAAGCAAAACTCCTATCTCTGGGCTACACCCAAACCAAAGGATAAAAAAGAGGCCTCCATCACTGGAAGCCTCTTCTTCTATATAGAGAAATTTTGAATTACTCTGACTTAAGAGTAAATCTTCTAAATGCTGTTACGGTGAGGTCCTTATCCAGAGCCTTAAGGTACTCGGCAACGGTCTTCTTCTCGTCAACGATGTACTTCTGATTCAGCAGGCAGCTCTCATCGTAGAATTTCTTCATACGACCCTCAGCGATGCGCTCAATCATATTCTCGGGCTTGCCCTCCTCACGTGCCTTGTCGGCAGCAATCTCCTTCTCGCGAGCTACGATGTCGGCGGGAACCTCCTCGGGCTTTACAGCAATAGGATTCTGAGCGGCAACCTGCAGAGCGATCTCATGAACGTACTCCTTATCTGATACCTCCTTGTTGAAGGCAACCAGGCAGCAGAGGAAGTTCTTACCCTGGTGGTTGTAAGATGCAATCTCGGGAGCCTCAAGGTAGTTGTAACCGTCAAGCTCGAGCTTCTCACCTACGATACCGGTACGCTCCAGAACGATATCAGCTACGGTCTTGCCGTCAAAAGGCAGAGACTTAACCTCATCCAGAGACTTAGCCTTAGCAGCAACAGCAGCATCCAGGATGCTCTGAGTCAGAGCAATGAAATCCTTGTTGTTTGCAACAAAGTCGGTCTCGCACTTAAGAGCAATGATAGCGCCAAAGTTACCGTCAACCTTAACCAGTACGCAACCCTCGGAAGCCTCACGGTCAGAACGCTTTGCAGCAACTGCCAGACCCTTCTTACGGATTATCTCAATAGCTTTCTCAAAATCGCCTTCAGCCTCGGTCAGGGCCTTCTTGCAATCTGACATACCGGCACCGGTCTTGGTGCGCAGGGCTTTAATATCATCAAGTGTTACAGCCATTTTTTTAATCTTTATAGGTTAATAAAATCAAGCCTCAGCCTCCTTCTTGTCCTCCTTGGGAGCAGCAGCCTTGCGGGTGCGCTTGGGTTTTGCAGGAGCTTCCTCGGCGGGAGCCTCAGCGGCAGGAGCCTCTTCCTGAGCAGGTGCTTCCTCAGCGGCAGCAGGAGCCTCATCAAGAGTCTCTTCCTTCTTGGCAACCTTGCGGATGCGCTCGCGGCGGGGCTTCTCAGCCTTTTCAGCCTTCTCTTCCTCACCATCAGCAGCAGCCTCATCACCCTTCTCTGCCTTACGCTCAGCAAGACCCTCGGCAATAGCGCCGCAGCATGCGGTCAGGATAGCGTCAACAGACTTTGTAGCGTCATCGTTGGCAGGAATTACATAATCGATGTTTGAAGGATCGCTGTTGGTATCAACGATAGCGAATACGGGGATACCAAGACGGTTGGCCTCACGTACGGCGATGTTCTCCTTGAGAACGTCAATCACGAACAGAGCAGCCGGCAGACGTGACAGGTCAGCGATAGAACCGAGGTTCTTCTCCAGCTTGGCGCGCTGACGTGTGATCTGGAGGATCTCACGCTTTGAAAGGTTTGAATATGTACCATCGTTTGTCAGCTTGTCGATAGTGGCCATCTTCTTCACAGCCTTGCGGATTGTGGGGAAGTTTGTAAGCATACCACCCGGCCAACGCTCAATAACGTAAGGCATACCAACCTCAGAAACCTTCTGGGCTACAAGCTCCTTGAGCTGTTTCTTGGTACCTACGAAAAGGATCTTCTTTCCGTCACGAGCCATACGTTTGAGGACCTCGGCTGCCTGATCAATAGCAGCTACAGTCTGGTTCAGGTCGATGATATGAATGCCATTGCGCTCCATGAAGATATAAGGAGCCATAGCGGGATTCCATTTGCGGCGCAGGTGGCCGAAGTGGCAACCAGCTTCGAGAAGCTGTTCAAAATTTGTTCTTGACATAAATAGTTTTAGTTGTTTGTTTACATTCCTTTTAAATCAACCGTCGGGTAGCTGTCCCTTATGCGGCAGATCCCGACAGTTTAGATACTAAACACAGATTTCCAGAGGCCCGCAAACAAATAAAGGTGCAGGCATGGGAATATATCCAGCGATTAACGCTTACTGAACTGGAATCTGCGGCGTGCCTTGGGCTGACCGGGCTTCTTACGCTCAACAGAGCGGGAATCGCGGGTCAGGAAGCCTTCTGAACGAAGGGCCTTCTTGTCGTCAGGATTGATCTTAACGAGAGCGCGGGCGATAGCAAGACGCAGGGCATTAGCCTGGCCATTGTAACCGCCACCGTCCAGATTCACCTTGATATCATACTTCTCGGCAACCTCAAGTTTCTTAAGAGGCTGGAGAACTACGTACTGAAGCAGTGATGACGGGAAGTATACTGCGAGATCTCTCTTGTTGATGGTAATCTTACCTGTTCCTTCAGAAACGAAGACACGTGCCACGGCGCGTTTACGACGGCCTATTGCATTGATTACTTCCATTCTCTTCAAAATTAACTAAGTGAATTGATATCTATTGCCTTGGGCTGCTGTGCCTCATGCTTGTGCTCTGTACCTGCATAAACATAGAGGTTATCGATGAGCTTGTCACCCAACTTGGTCTTGGGCAGCATTCCCTTAACAACTTTCTTCATAAGTCTCTCAGCGCCGTTGGGCTTAGCCATGAGCTGTGCAGGAGTGGTCTCACGCTGACCGCCGGGATAACCGGTGTAACGCAGATAAACTCTGTCAGTCCATTTCTTGCCTGTCAGGACAACCTTATCGGCATTAAGAACGATAACGTTGTCGCCGCAGTCAACGTGCGGAGTGAAATTAGTCTTGTACTTACCGCGCAGCAGCTTGGCAACCTTCACGGCGAAGCGGCCCAGGACCTGGTCCTTGGCATCAACCACGACCCATTCCTTATTTACGGTAGCCTTGTTGGCCGAAACAGTCTTGTAACTTAAAGTATCCATTCTAAACTTTAAATCAATAATTAAACAATTTGTTCTACGCAACCTTCCGTCATCCCGACGTCACGGAAACTCCCTAAACGCTTGTTTTCAGCGGTTACGCTATACCGCAGAACCCGTACTCGGGGGTTTAACACGTTAATAACTAACCCTTTACACAAGGGTTGATAATAATCGGCTCGCAAAATTACACTTTTTCAATGAAATAGCGCACAAATGGGCGCACTTTTTTTATCCAAACATAACACAAGGGGGGACGGCAACAACCATCCCCCCTTGGTCTGAATAAAATACCCTTAAATTACAGCGATGTAAGGGAAAGACTCGGGAACCCGGCGGTCCACCTTGATGATACGTTGTTCTCAACACTCTCTGCATCCACTGAAACATTATCAGGAGCAGCATTCATTTTTTCATCATTCCAGTCTTTCATAATCATCGTCCTTTTCTTTAACTATAATCCTTTTCAATAATATCAACAGTATATGTCTTCAAATCTTCTAAGACAAAGATATGAAAACAAAATGAAACAAGTGTTAAAATCTGAAAATATTTTTCAACTATTTTTCATTCCAGGCCCGAGAAGGGTGCAGGTATGCGTTTGGTATATCCCTGGGCATGGAATGTGGCGATGATTGTGCCGTTCTGGTCAGTAACTTTAACCACGGCGGCAGGTATTTTAGGATGACGGCTGGTAAAGTGGCCCTCGGCGGTGAGAACATCGCCCAGTTTGGCCGATACATGATAATAAATGGTTGAGTTTATGGCAAAAGCCATGTTCTCACCCTGATTAACAAGCGCGGCAAAGACAAGGTCAGCCAGCGTAAACAAAGCTCCGCCCTGGCATATGTTACCGGCATTCATGTGGTTCTCAGTAACGGTCATGGTCGCCTTAGCCATCCCTGGCTTTACCTCAACAAGATCTATGCCTATGTATTTGGCGAATTTATCGCCCTGATTGAGAAAATCCTTGAGTGTCATTATATATAAGGTTTATTGGAATACAAATGTATTGAAAATACTCTCTATTCATTATCTTTGCCGACAACAATCAACACTAACCTTATCATTTATGAAGACAAGACTGCTTATCATTGCCGCTATGGTCACAATCATGTCCATACCCGTAATGGCACAAAGATCAAAGAACGCCACTTCAGTAGAACTTTCGTTCAATTATCAGAAACAGAGCGGCGCCGGGTCCAACCAGTATGCCGTATGGATAGAGAACAGCGAGGGACAGGTTGTCCGCACGCTCGTAGTTACATCATTCACTTCCAAGGGCCGTGGAGGTCGTCGCGGTTATACTTTCCGTCCCACCTGCGTTCCCACATGGGTTAAAAACGCCAAAGCCGAAGAGATGACCGATGAACAGATCGATGCCGTAACAGGTGCAACCCCCTCCCAAAGCGGTGTTCAGACTTTCACATGGGATTTCAAGGATGCTGATGGCAAGGCTGTTCCTGCCGGTGAATACAAGATATTCCTTGAGGCCACACTCTACTTCAACAGCATTGTTCTTTACAGCGGCTCATTCTCAACCAAGGACAAGACAGGTGAAATAAAACTCACCTCCACCCTGACCGAGGAGGATGAAAATCACAAGGATATGATCACTCAGGTTAAGGCCGAGTTAAAATAACACACTAACATCCGCCCTGTTTGAGTTACAGTTGATGATTGCATCAATCAGTTCCTGCTGAGGAAAATCCATCGGGATTATCCCCACTGTTTCATGATGACTCCTAAGATACTCAAGCAAATGGGTATTGGTAGAGCGGGCATTACGCTGAATATTGGTGCTCACGCCTGTACCGGTGTAACCCGATGTATGGTTAATGCACCAGACATCTGCTTCAGTCTCCCCAAATGACTGAAGCAGATGTTCTGTCATTTTCCACTTGATATCAAGATAGGTGTCACCTTCGCTGTTTCCGGATGTATAACAGTCCTGAACCCATAACATTACCTTTTCCTTACTTGAAGACACCATCTGTGCGCCCTGAAACATCCCGTTTCCGGGCCAGCCACGTGTCACACATCCGGGAGCATCTATCCCGTCCGACGGTTCATTCCTGTGAATAAACAGAATCCTTCCGCGAATATCGGCCACAGTCAGATCGTGTTTTAAAACCGCGAGCATATGGACCGGGATAACATTAAGGATCTGTTCCATTGTCATATCTACCGCAGCCTGCCCGCCACCGGCGCAATTCGTCATTACTATGCAGAACTCTGTAGGGTTCTGCTCAAGCTTTTCCTTGAGTATGGACAATGCCTTTTCGAAAGTAAGGTGACAATTAGCAGGTCCGTGATAGATTTTAAGCTTGCTACCTTCCAACTTGGGACGCAAATCAAAGAAGCGTATCCCGGCATCCCACTGCTCCGACAGATCCATTGTCTGCGTACGTGCATAATGTCGCATGGGAAATCTTACGCCCGCCGTTCCGGAGTCATGTGTGCCGGGAATGGATACCCTGCACACCGGCTTATCGTCCGGCAGGTCTGCCATCCAGCTTTTGTTTGTCCGCGCCGCAACCGCAGTTAATAAGCCGCACAGACAGCATAAAAAAGTAAATAACCTTCTCATACAGACACAAAAATAGTTGAATCTGTCTAATTTTGCAGCCGATTTATGGAACGATTAAATAAAGTAATACGTCAAGCCATCCCACGGGCTTTCAAGACAATATGGTGGATATTCAAGATTACCGCCATAGTATCATTTGTTATGCTGCTGCTCAAATACACCGGAATCCTTACTTGGATTGCCGCAGCAGTAAGTCCCGTGTTCCAGATATTCGGACTGCCGGGTGATGCATCACTTGCATACGTGAGCGGCTATTTCATCAACGTCTATTCGTGTATTGCCGTAGTATCCACTCTGGACCTTACTGTACGTCAGATTACCATTCTAGGTACAATGACTTTGGCCGCACATGCAATGGTGGTTGAGTGCGCGGTACAGAAAAAGACAGGCACCAACATAACCTATACCGTTATACTGCGTACACTGGGCTCACTTGCACTGGGTATAATCATGAACCAGCTGTTGCCGGGCAAACCGGTGTTTGATTCAACATCGGTCAACCTTTCCGACATACCTTTCTTTAATATACAGAGTGAGTTCTGGCCCATGTTCGTGGTATGGTTCAAGGGATTGGTAAAACTTGCCGTATGGATGACCGTACTCATCACCCTGCTCAACATTATCCAACGAGTATTCTATGAGTATGGCATCATGACATATATCTCAAAGTTCTTCAGCCCGTTGCTCACACTTTTCGGACTGCCCAAAGAGACATCGTTCCTTTGGATTGTAGCAAACGTGGTAGGATTGTCTTACGGATCGGCTGCAATCATGGACGAGATGGAGCGCGGAAAGATATCGGACCGCAGCATCCTGGAGCTCAACACTCACATCGGCATATCACACAGCAACCTGGAGGACCTGATGCTGTTTGCGGCCATGGGAGGTCAGTGGTACTGGATGCTTCTGTTCCGCTGGGCCATGGTAACTCTTCTGGTCTGGTCCCTAAGGTTATACTTTAAACTTACAGCACGATAATAAAAAACTCCGGTTCGAGCGAACCGGAGTTTTTGTTTTAGAATTCTGCGCTTCTGGGTGTGCGTGGGAAGGGAATCACATCCCTAATGTTCTGCATACCTGTTACGAACAGGATCAGGCGCTCAAAGCCAAGGCCGAATCCGGCGTGCGGGCATGAACCCCAGCGACGGGTATCAAGATACCACCACAGATGGGTCATATCCATCTGACGACGGTTGATCTCACCCATCAGTCTGTCGTAATCTGCCTCACGTACTGAACCTCCGATAATCTCACCAATCTGCGGGAAGAGCACATCGGTACCCTGCATAGTTGATGCGGGAGCCTTAACGCCATGGTAACCTATTGAGCCGCCATCGGGTGTAGCCTCATTCTGCTTCATGTAGAATGACTTGATGGCTGTAGGATAATCGGTCATAATGACGGGCTTGCGGAAGTGCTCCTCAACAAGGTAACGCTCATGCTCACTTGCCAGGTCATCACCCCAGTTACAGGGGAACTCAAACTTCTTACCGTTCTTGATGGCCTCCTGAAGGATATTGATACCCTCAGTGTATGTAAGACGTACAAAACTCTCTTTGAGTACGCTCTGCAGGCGCTCCAAAAGTGTCTTGTCAATCATATTGTTCAGGAACTCCAGGTCATCCTGGCAGTGGTCAAGTGCCCAACGTACGCAATACTTGATGAAATCCTCCTCAAGGTCCATCAGCTCCTCCTGATCCAGGAATGCAATCTCAGGCTCAATCATCCAGAACTCGGCCAGATGGCGCGGTGTGTTGGAGTTCTCGGCACGGAATGTAGGACCGAAGGTATAGATGGCTCCAAGAGCTGTTGCACCAAGCTCACCCTCCAACTGACCGCTTACGGTAAGTGAAGTCTGCTGACCAAAGAAATCATCATCGTAGATTATCTTACCCTGATCATCCTTCTTGAGGTCATATAGGTTCTTGGTGGTTACCTGGAACATATTGCCTGCACCCTCGCAGTCACTTGCAGTGATAAGCGGAGTGTGGAAATAGAAGAATCCATGCTCGTGGAAATAGGTATGAATGGCCATTGCCATATTGTGGCGGATACGCATCACAGCGCCGAATGTATTGGTGCGCAGACGCATATGGGCATGCTGACGCATGTACTCGAATGTCTGGCCCTTTTTCTGCATGGGATAGTCATCACCGCACAGACCCAGCACCTCAATCTCCTTGGCCTGAACCTCGACAGCCTGACCTGAGCCGATGCTCTCGACCATGGTACCCTTAACGCTCAGGCAGGCACCGGTGGTAATCTGCTTCATCAGTTCGTCACTAAACTTTTCAAGGTCAGCCACAATCTGAACATTCTTGATTGTCGAGCCGTCATTAAGAGCAATGAAATTTACGCTCTTGCTTCCACGCTTTGTTCTTACCCAACCTTTGACGACAACCTCCTGACCGAAATCGGTACGCTTAAGGAGATCGACAATCCTTGTTCTCTTGATATCCATTGTTTTAGATTTAATCAGTGATTAATTATTCGTAAGCACCCATACGGAGCATGTTAACCTCCTTCTCGGTAAGGAAACGCCAGTCACCGCGACGCAGACGCTTCTTGGTAAGACCTGCAAACTGAACGCGGTCAAGCTTGGTTACACGGTAGCCTAGAGCATCGAACATACGACGGACCACGCGATTGCGGCCTGAGTGAATTTCAATACCTACCTGGGTCTTGTCGTCGTTAACGTAGCTCACTTCATCGGCACGTACAATATCGCCATCCTCTTCACCGATATTCACGCCGTCAAGCAACTTCTGCAGATCCTCAGCGCTTACAGCGCGGTCCAGACGTGCATGATAGATCTTCTTCTTGAGGAACTTGGGATGTGTAAGACGGCTTGCCATCTCACCGTCATTGGTAAGAAGCAGTACACCTGTAGTATTGCGGTCAAGACGGCCTACGGGATAAACACGCTCCTTGCAGGCACCCTTGATATAATCCATAACTGTCTTGCGCTCTTGAGGATCATCCACTGTGGTAACGCAATCCTTAGGCTTGTTGAGCAGGATGTAAATCTTACGCTCGATGCTTACCAGCTGATCGTGGAACAGCACGTTGTCACCGCGATGTACCTTGGTGCCCAGTTCGGTTACGGTCTGGCCGTTAACCTTTACTACTCCTGCCTGGATGAACTCATCGGCCTCACGACGTGAGCATACACCGGCATTTGCCAGGTACTTGTTCAAACGTATCTCCTCCTCGGGATCATGAATTACATCCTGATACTCAATGCGCTTGCGGTTGTCCTGACGCTTCTGCATAGGCTTGCGGAAACCTCCCTGCTGGCCGTAGCCACGCTGGCCATAACCGCCTTGACGCTGACCGTAGCCACCCTGGCGATTCTGATAGCCGCCTTGGCGCTGCTGGTAGCCACCCTGACGCTGGTAACCCTGACGCTGGTAGCCGCCTTCCTGCTGCTCGCCACCCTGGCCCTGTACACGCTCTCTGTAGAAACGGGGCTGTCCTTCCTCACCGTTATTGTACTGGCGGGGCTGATTGTAACGCTGCTGTCCGTACTGCGGACGATTATTATTGTAACCACGATTCTGGTAACCGCCCTGACGGTTCTGACCGTAACCTTGTTCTCCGTAATTCTGACCGTACTGACGGCGCGGACGATCCTGATTATATCCCTGATCTCCATCCTGACGCTGGGGACGATCTACACGTGAATACTGCGGGCGATTGTTGTTGTAATCAACCCTCACAAAACGGGGGCGACCTTCGCGCCTTGAACCCTCCTGGTTAGTATCGGAGTTACCATTGAACCTGTTAAAGCTGTTCTCCTGTTCTTCCTGATTCCCGCTCTCGTCGTAGAATCTGTTTCCATTCTCTGTTTCCATCATAACTGTAACTGTTTAAAGGAAGCCATCACGGCTTCATCTGATTTAGATTTTGTTTGACTATTAATATCACACGCCGAAATAATTGCCAGGCGTTATGGCTTTAAGTTCTTGTTTAATATTATCGTTAACGTTTAATCCATCGATAAATTCACTGATAGACTGCTGAGTTACCTGACTGTTGGTACGGGTAAGTGCCTTGAGTGCCTCATACGGATGAGGATAACCTTCACGGCGCAGGATGGTCTGAATAGCCTCGGCAACCACGCTCCAGCATCCGTCCAAGTCAGCAGCAATCTTGTGTTCGTTGATAAGCAGTTTGCCCAGGCCCTTGAGTGAACTGGCAATAGCTATCATTTGGTGTCCGAACGGAACACCGATATTGCGGATAACCGTAGAGTCTGTCAGGTCGCGCTGCAGACGTGAAACCGGAAGCTTGCGTGACAGATGCTCCAAGATGGCATTGGCCATACCCAAATTACCTTCGGCGTTCTCAAAGTCTATAGGATTGACCTTATGAGGCATTGCGCTTGAGCCTACCTCACCGGCCTTGATCTGCTGCTTGAAATACTCCATCGATATGTACTGCCAGAAGTCGCGGTTCATATCTATCTGGATGGTGTTCATGCGCTTCATTGCATCGAACAGGGCAGCCAGATTATCATAGTTTGAAATCTGTGTGGTATACTCCTCACGCACCAGTCCGAGCTTATCGGCCAGAAACTTGGCACCGAATGCCTTCCAGTCAATCTGGGGATATGCAACGTGATGGGCGTTGAAATTACCGGTAGCACCGCCGAACTTGGCCGACAGGGGAACTGCCTTGAGCTGCTTAAGCTGCTCGCGCATGCGATATGCAAAGACCTCTATCTCCTTTCCCAGACGTGTAGGTGAAGCGGGCTGTCCGTGAGTGCGTGCCAGCATGGGAACGTCCTTCCAGCGCTGGGCATACTCCTCAAGTTTGTCAATAAGTGACTGTATTGCGGGATAATACACATTCTCCAGAGCCTCCTTGATTGAGAGGGGAACCGAAGTGTTGTTTATATCCTGTGATGTAAGTCCAAAGTGTATGAACTCCTTATATGGGACCAACTCGGGGACAAGGTCGAACTTTTCCTTGAGGAAATACTCGACGGCCTTGACATCATGGTTGGTAACTTTCTCAATCTCCTTTATGTGAGCGGCATCCTCCTCGCTGAAGTTCTGCCATATCTGACGGAGTCCGTCAAGTGATGAGCGTGAAACACCAGCCAACTGTGGAAGCTGGAATTCACAAAGTGCCGTAAAGTACTCGATCTCTACTCTTACTCTATACTTTATGAGGGCAAACTCGGAAAAGTATGATGCAAGTTCCTGCGTTTTGCCGTGGTAACGTCCATCTATGGGAGACACGGCGGTTAGTACGTCTAAATTCACTTTAAATACAAACTTCTAAATTATCCTCTTTCAAATATTTTCAAGTATCACTCAATCTGCTTCTCAGCAGCGCTGCAAAATTAGCAAGAAATTCATAATTTTGCGCATTCTAAAAACTTAAATTATGTCACAAACTGCCAATAAAAGAATCAGTGAGAGCAAGGGAGCACGTTGGGCAGCCCTTATAATCGTATCGTTTACCATGATGTGGGGTTACTTCCTGACCGATGCCCTTTCACCACTCATGACCATGCTTGAGGAGCAAATGGGCTGGACCAGTCTTGAGTTCGGTCAGTTCAACTGGGCCTACTGCTGGTTCAACGTATTCCTTTTCATGCTCATATTCGGTGGCATCATACTTGACAAGATGGGTGTAAGGTTCACCGGAATAGTAACCTGTTTCCTTATGCTGGCCGGTGCCTTGATCAAATACTACGCAGTCAACTACATATCACCGGGTGCCGAAGCAGGAACCATATTCGGAATGCGCACTCAGGTGTTCGTGGCCTGCCTTGGTTATGCCATATTCGCCGTTGGTACCGAGAACTGCGGAATCACCGTCTCAAAGGTCATAACCAAGTGGTTTGCAGGTAAGGAGCTGGCTCTTGCCATGGGTGTTCAGGTTGCTGTAGCCCGTCTGGGAACAGCCGCAGCCCTGGTGTTCAGCCCCATGATTGTAAAGCACTTCTCGCTTTCAGCCCCGCTGCTGTTCTCGGCCATCCTGCTTTGCATAGGATTCCTGGCATATCTGGTATTCTGCCGCATGGACAAGAAATTTGACGCCGAGGTTGCACAGGTACAGACCGAGCCCGATGACGTTTTCAAGGTCAAGGACCTGAAACTGATAATCACCAACCGCGGATTCTGGCTCCTGGCACTGCTCTGCCTCATGTTCTATTCGGCAGTATTCCCGTTTATGAAGTATGCCGCCTCACTTATGGAAAACAAGTACGGCGTAAGCACGACACTGGCCGGTATCATACCGAGTCTGATTCCTTTCGGCAATCTCATCATGACCCCGCTCTTCGGCGGTATTTATGACAAGAAGGGTAAGGGTGCAACCATCATGATAATTGGCTCGCTACTACTCATTCTGGTACACGTACTGTTTGCACTGCCGCTGCTCAACTATTGGTGGTTTGCTGCCTTCATCATGATTATCCTGGGTGTAGCATTCTCACTGGTACCGTCGGCCATGTGGCCAAGTGTACCCAAGATCATACCGCAAAAGCTGGTAGGTTCTGCATACGCTCTGATATTCTGGGTACAGAACATAGGTCTGGGATTTGTTCCTCTGCTCATAGGCGGTATCCTTGACAAGTACTGCAAAGCCGGAACTCGTCTGGTAAACGGTGTTGAAGTCACACAATATAACTACACTCTTCCGATGATCATTTTTGCCCTGTTCGGTATTGTTGCCCTGCTGTTGGCAATGCGCCTCAAGGCAGTCGATAAGAAGGAGGGTTATGGACTGGAGGAACCCAACATCAAAGCTTAACGACTATCCCGTATGGAGAAGAAAAGGGAGAGATTTGACAGCCACGTAGGAATGATCCTGGCTATGGCCGGATCGGCTGTAGGTCTGGGAAACCTGTGGCGTTTTCCGTTCCTGGCCGCGCAAAACGGCGGTGGCGCATTCATTTTCGTCTATCTCATTCTGCTCCTTACCATCTGTATTCCGGTTCTGATGACTGAAATAACGCTGGGGCGCAAATGCCGCACCAACGTTACCCGCGTCTATGACAATTTGGGCGCTCCCCGCTGGCGCTGGGCAGGTTTCATCACTTTGCTCACCCCTATCGTCATTATGGCATTCTACACAGTGGTAGGCGGTTGGTCTGTCAAGTATCTGGTACAGGCATGCACGTTAAGTTTCACTGTTCCCGATGCTGACTACGCGGGCACATTCGGAGGATTCATCAGCTCAACATGGGAGCCGCTGGTATACACCATTATATTTCTGGTTATAACGGCTGCAGCCAATTTCGGCGGTGTAAAGAACGGAATTGAGAAATTCTCCAAACCTATGATGACAGTACTGTCAATCACAATCATACTTGTGGCCATCCGTTCACTCACACTGCCGGGAGCATCGGAGGGTACCAAGTATCTTCTCATACCCGATTTCAGCAAGATAGACGGCAAGGTACTCATAACTGCTCTGGGACAGGCATTCATGTCGTTGAGCATAGGTATCGGCATACTGCTTACCTACGGATCCTATGTCAAGACCAAGGAGGATATAGCCATGACCGCCATAACCACAGGTCTGATAGATACTCTGTTTGCCATTATTGCCGGACTGGCCATCATTCCCGCTGTCTATGCCATAGCATTCATGAACGGCACCACACCTGCCGTAAACGCAGGCCCCGGACTCGTGTTCATAACCCTGCCGGGAGTGTTTGCCTCAATGCCGGGCGGTAGCATCATAGCAATACTGTTTTTCCTGTCGCTGCTGCTGGCTGCAGTGACATCGGCCATATCAATGCTCGAAGTTATAGTCCGTTATTTCATTGAGGAGTGGAAACAGAGCCGAAACGCCGCTGTCATCACAAGCATGATACTGATAATTGTACTAGGATGCATATGCTCGCTGTCACAAGGCGCATTGTCAGGCATCAGTATCCTGGGCATGAATATATTCGACTTCTTTGATGTAATATCATCGGATGTACTGATAACCGTAGGAAGCCTGATTATGGTGCTGTTTGCAGGATGGCGCATAAAAAAGGCCGGTTTTCTTGACGAATTGACCGGCCATAATACTTCAACCACTCCACGCTGGATCTTCAGCTTTGTCTACTTCATGGTCCGCTGGGTGGCTCCCGTAATCATCATCGTGATTATGCTCAGCAACATCCTGCTGTAGTCTGTTACGGATGTACGGCACGTACATTCACGCCGCGTTCACGGCTGTCGCAGAACATGTACGTCTTCTCTTCATCCATATACTTTCCTCCATAGAAAGTCAATGTCTGCGCATATATCTTAACGGCTCCGTCCGCTTCATACAGCTTATTTGACCAGTATATTCCATAGGAGCTGCGGGCAAATGTACCATCTTCACTCTTATAACCACCGGCGGGCAGGAATATAAAACGGTCAGTAAAGCCTTTCTTCTTGCTTGTAACCTTGAATCCTGACAATTCACGTCCTCTGGTATCCTTTGCCGTTATCCAGGTCCAGGTGCAGTTGTCAAGAAGCTCCTGTTGCTCCTCCGGTGTGGGCATACGCCAATCACCCTTCCATAACACATGAGCAACATCGTCATCTGCGTCAAGAACTGTCTTGTCATCCTTGAAAGATTCGTAACCGTATGCCTCATCTGTGCAATACTTGGTTAGGAACCAATCGTTTTCTTCAGTTACGATAGAGTGAGCATAGGCAGCTCTTGTATATGCGCTCTTTTCCTGGGTCTCACCCCATGAATAGAATCCGCCAAGGTCATTCTCAATGTAGGCACCCACATTATAGGTGGCCCACTTGACACTCAGGCCCAGATCCACACACTCATAACCATCAACAATCTCTGCACCTGCAGAAAGCATAACTTCAGGCTCTTTATCGGATGAACCGGAACCGCCATCCAAACCTCCTATTCCATCACATGATACCGTTATGAACGGCATAAACAGTATAATAGAAATCCAAAGTTTCCTCGTAAATAATTCCATAGCCATTGTGTTTAATGTTTATGATTTCGCGACAAAGATAAGCAATTAAACATTAGTTAACAAAAATAAACAAGAATTATTTTTTTAAATCCCCTTCAAAAGGACCGGATTCAAAGAATTTTAAGGGCAATCCAAGCGCATGCTTCGGCATCAGCCAAGGCATGATGATGGTTTTCCAGACAATAGCCACAGGCTTGAGCTACAGTCTGCAGTTGATGATTGGGAAGATTGCGCAATTGGCGGCGTGACGCGCAGAGCGTATCATAGAACTTGTAGTCGGGATAATCCATCTGATAAACCCTGAATACAGCCTTAAGGCAGCCCTCGTCAAAAGGACTGTTGTGAGCCACGAGTGGAAGTCCTTCAATGAGGGGCTCTATCTGTTCCCATACCTTAGGGAATACCGGAGCATCATCAGTATCGGCACAGCAAAGCCCATGCACCTGCTGACACCAATAATTGTAATAGTTGGGTTCAGGCTGAATAAGAGAGTAAAACGAATCGACAATCTCACCGTCACGCACAACAACAACGCCCACCGAGCATACCGATGAGCGTTCGTTGTTGGCAGTTTCAAAATCTATCGCTGCAAAATCCCTCAAAGCATCAACTTTCTGTAGCGGCCTCGATCTTCTTGAGCATTGCGAACATGATCAATGCGGCAATGAGGCAGAGAGCCATAAGAATTGTCCAGTTCAGCCAAAGCGGAACTCTATCCCAAAGCATTGACGGAATTGAGCTCAAGTAGTTACCTATAGCGGTAGCTGCAAACCAGCAACCCATCATAAGACCCTTGTACTTGGGAGGAGCCACCTTGCTCACGAATGATATACCCATAGGTGAAAGCAGCAACTCAGCGAATGTAAGTACCAGATAGGTGTTGATAAGGTATGTGGGTACAACAGGATCGGGTGATACTGCACCGTTAAGACTTGACGGTGTGGGCTGTCCGGCCGATGCAAGCAGCATAACTGCGTAACCTAATGCAGCAACAAGCATACCCAGACCAATTTTCTTGGGTGCCGAAGGTTCTTTGTCTTTCTTGGCCAATGCACCGAATATTGCCATTGATACCGGAGTAAGGGCAACCACAAAGAACGGGTTGAACTGCTGGAACTCTTGCGGCAGGATAGGACGAGGATCGGCCATTCCGCGATAGAGCAGATATGCACCACCCCAAAGAACAAGTGTCACCACAGCACAAATGGTCTTGGCCTTTGAAGTCTCTGACTGGAATGCACCAAACAGTGTGTAGATGGAAGCTGCTATCAGAGCCAAAGCCCAGATATTGAATCCCACCTTGAGCGGACCGGTAACGAACGGCTGAGTGTAGTCACGGGCAAAGTATGTCAGTGAAGAACCGTTCTGATGGAATGCCATCCAGAAGAAGATTACAACTGCAAATACCAGTATAAGGGCGATGATGCGGTCTCTGGTCTGCTTGGGAGTAAGTTCCACGGCAGCGGCGGCATCGGATGAGGCAGCCTGACCGGCCTTAACATCGGCATGCTTGAACCATGAACGGCAGCCCATATAAATTGCAATTGAGAATATCAGTGATACGCATGCCACTCCAAAGCCCAGATTATAAGCTACCGACAGATTGTCGATATAATACTGGCAGAACTCGGTAATGCTTTTGCCGGCAGCACCGCTCATGGAGTCTGCATAGCTCTGCATTATCTGGAGGTTTGACATATCACCAGTCAGAATCTGGTTTGCAATTGCAGGAGCATCGGACTTATAGAAAAGACCGGCCGAGCCGAGCTTCCAGTTGGTAAGCGCTGTAGCGGCTGTGGGAGCAAACATGGCGCCAACGTTGATAGCCATATAGAACAGACTGAATGCGGAGTCTCTCTTGGCAGAGTACTTGGGGTCATCATAAAGGTTGCCCACCAGCACCTGCAGGTTACCCTTGAACAATCCTGTTCCCGATGCTATGAGCACCAGAGCAAGAATCATAAGGATGAGACCGAATGTTGATGCCGGAGTGGGAATGGCCAGGCACAGATAACCGATAAACATCACGCTTACACCGGTTACTACGCATTTACCGAATCCGATCTTATCGGCCAGGATACCGCCTACAACCGGCATAAAGTAAACTACTGCAAGAAATGTTGCATAAAGCTGACCGGCCGTGCTTGCTGAAAATCCGAACTTTGCCTGCAGATAAAGCAGAAAGATGGCTAACATAGTGTAGTAGCCGAAACGCTCGCCTGTGTTGGCTAAAGCCAATGCGAACAGGCCCTTAGGTTGTCCCTTAAACATAAGTTTGTTTTATAGATTAGTAATATTTATCCAACGGACCGCTAATATAAGAAAAAATCAGAATACCCAGCCTATTTTGAATGTGGTAACAGAGATTCTTGCCTTGGGGGCTCCTGCATTTGTATCGAACAAATCATTCAACTGGTTCAGGAAATAGTCTTCAAAAAACAGATGTCCCAATTTCATACCGATCATGAAATGATACCCCCACTGCAGGTCAGAAGTCTTGTAATTGAGGTTTCCCTCAAGTGATGAGCTTAAAACGTAACGGGCATTGGCACCGATACCTACGTAAAATCTGGCCGCAGGATCATTGTTCTGGATAATAAATGTGGCGGGTACCTCAACCGCCTTCTGACGGTAAACGAATGATGATCCGTAAAGGTCACTCTGATTTGGGAACAAGCACTTGGAGTCTTGATAAGAAACGCCTAAGCGATAGCCCCTGAACTTGTGGTTGTACTGAACCGACATACCGGCATTCCATCCGAATTTGCCACTGGTTGTGAGACCTGCATTCGGAAAATTGATTGATGTTCCCGTAAAACCGACACCGGCAAAGAGTTCAAACGGTTTGTTCTTGCCGGAGTGAATGTTTGCAATCTTTCCCGTAGGCCCGAATTCCGGATCCGATGCCATTTGCATTGCCACCCTTGATACGAAACATGTTATCTCTTCAAGACCGTCATAGTCAATAAGGTCGGCATCATCGGCCGGCTTATGGTAGGGTGACTTAAGCCCTGTGAATACATGAAGTGTAGGAACATTATAGTTCTTGGCAAAACTGCGGGTATCGGTAGCTGTCATGACCGCCGTCTCAAAATCACTGATATCAAGTTTGAGATTGCCTGCATTTTCTTCAAGCAATTTCCTTCCATCCTTGAAGGTGCCGGCTCCAAGTAATTCCAGTTTGCCGTTCTTGGAATACCAACCCACCATGTCAATGCTCATCATACACTTGACTTTTCCTATAATGGTATCTTTGGCCATTCTTATAGCCAATGCCTCCGATCCCCACAGTCCTTTTTCTTCACCGTCAAAAGCCGCAATTATAACACTGCGCTTAAGCTGGCTCTGGTTTTCCTTGAGTATCCGTGCTATCTCGATAAGTGCGGTTGAACCCGATGCGTTGTCATCGGCTCCGTTGCAAATCTCTCCGTTCTTATAGCCGATATGGTCAAAGTGTGCTCCCAAAAGTATATACTCGTTCTTCAAGACAGGGTCATTACCGGGAATGACTCCCACCAGATTGGCCATGCTGAAGCCGTTGCGTGTGAAAGGTATTTCAAAACCGTCATTCTTGAAGAAAGGTTCCAAACCTATCTCATTCCACTGTTTCAGGATGTAGGCACGCGCCTTTATTCCGTCCTCGGATCCGGCCTCACGTCCATGAAGAGAGTCCGATGCCAGGTAATACAGATGTTTCTCAAGTCGCGCCTTACGGTCCGGATTCTGAGCTTGAACAAGGAAGAATGCCATTATGCAGGCAAGGGAGATGATTACTTTTTTCATTTCATTTATTGTTTTGTTTTACGGACCGCAAATTTAGCAAAAAGGCTCAGAACTCAATCAGGATGGGCCTATGATCAGATGGAATCCAATATGAGGCACCTGATGCGCGATGCTGCTCGGTGTATCCGGAGTTCAGTATATTGGCACTCTTGATCTGCTTGATTACAGGCTCGGTTGCGTAGATGAAGTCTATGCGGCGGCCGTTCTGGCTTGACTGGATGAACTCTCCCGGGTGCTTATCGGCAATCACGTCAATATAGGGAGTATTGTTTCTGATATAATCGTGGACGCAATAGATTGATGAATCGGCCGACAGTTTATAATGGTCATTGTCCAGATTGGATATGGAGTTGAAATCACCCATCATAAGCCAAAGTTCCTGCTCGGGATGCTGACGGGTCAGTATGGTCTGGTTGCAGACATATTGAACCTCTTTCTTGCGGAACTCATCACTACCGCCACCACCGCCGGGACCACCGAAACCGCCAAAGCCTCTCATTCCTCCCGATGGTCTACCGCCGCCCATTGCAAACGGCATGGCGTGCATACATACTATATTATATGTCTTGCCGTCCATCTCAATCTGAACCCAACCGGCTCCATGGCCCACAACCGTGTCCTGTCCGCCGGCTATTCTCTTCATGTTGTTGATAGGATGTTTTGAGGTGATAACCTGAGGTGAATTATCCTGGTCCTGGGCAAGATAGACATACGGATGTCCGTATCGTGCCGCAACCTTATCCCAGTTGGCCGGCAGATACGGCTCCTGACCCGACTCAAGATGAGTGGTTTTGGCTTCACAGAAGACGCATACATCAGGGTCTGTGGTTTTTAGGAACTCCACAAAATTGTCATAATTATTGGCCTGGTCTGACCACATACCGTCCTGAATGTTCCAGGAGATAAGCTTACGAGCCTGCGCACCGCTCACAGCAGCTATGGCTACAAGAGCACAAAACAAAATCTTACGCATAAATGTTAGTCCTTTTGTTAGTCCAAAAGTACAAAAAAGGTATTAATTCGCCAGCGTCCACAAAAAAGAGGCTCGCTAAAGCGAACCTCTTTTTTGTGGGCGTTGACGGATTCGAACCGCCGACCCTCTGCTTGTAAGGCAGATGCTCTGAACCAGCTGAGCTAAACGCCCGTGCTTTCCGTAAAAGCGGTGCAAAGATAAGGACTTTTACGTATAGGCAAAAACTTTCGGACCTTTTTTTGCAATATTTTTCCCTGTATGGCTCTTTTATGGTATCTTCGCGGTGCAAAAACACTAAAATATAATATGGAAACAGTTCTCAGCGGCATACGCCCCACAGGAAACCTTCACCTTGGCAACTACTATGGTGCAGTGACAAGCTTCATAAAGCTTCAGGATTTGTACAGATGCTTCTTCTTTATTGCAGACTGGCACTCCCTGACCACTCACCCCACCCCTGAGAATATCCAGAACAGTGTCCGCACCATCTTGGCCGAGTATCTGGCTTGTGGTCTGGACCCGGAGAAAGCTACTATTTACGTTCAGAGTGACGTACCCGAGGTGGTTGAGCTCTACCTTTATCTCAATATGAACGCCTATCTGGGCGAGTTGGAACGCGTAACCTCATTCAAGGAGAAGGCACGCAAGCAGCCCGATAACGTAAATGCCGGCCTGCTGACCTATCCTACCCTGATGGCATCGGATATCATTATCCATAAGGCTAACAAAGTACCGGTAGGCAAGGATCAGGAGCAGAACATGGAGATGGCCCGCAAGTTTGCCCGCCGTTTCAACCAGATGTACAAAGTTGATTACTTCCCCGAGCCCGCATCATTCTCTTTGGCCAAGGAGGGAGGTATCAAGATTCCCGGATTGGACGGATCGGGCAAGATGGGCAAATCCGAAGGAAACTGCATTTATTTGTGCGATGAGCCATCGGTTATTCGCAAGAAAGTCATGAAAGCTGTAACCGATGCCGGTCCACAGGCTATGAACAGCGAGAAACCCGAAGTAATTCAGAATCTGTTCACTCTGCTTGACGTGGTTTCATCAAAAGACACCTACAACTATTTCAACGACAGGTGGAATGACTGCACACTGCGTTACGGTGACCTTAAGAAACAGCTTGCCGAAGATATCGTTGCTGCCACCGATCCCATCCGCGAGCGTATCAAGGAGTTCGCAAATAACAAGGAGTTGCTGGACAAGATTGCACGCATCGGAGCCGAAAAGGCACGCGAGAGTGCGTCAAAGACTCTGCGTGAGGTGCGCCAGATAATAGGATTCAAGGTGTATTAAACACCCTTTCAGATAAAAGGACTATATGAGCAAGATTAAGGATGCGGCAAACACCGCACTCAATGCGGTGCAGACATGGAAGTTCTGGAAGGAGCTTTTCGTCATGACTTTCGGTATGGCTATCGCCGCGCTGGCAGTGAACTATTTCCTGGTTCCCGGCAAGTTGATTGTGGGCAGTATCTCAGGTCTATCCATAGTTATCAGCGGAATCTTTGAACTGTTTGGAATGACCGTCAAGGTATCGACAGTCATTGTGATAATAAATGCTATCCTGCTTATCATGGCATATCTCCTTATCGACAAGGAGTTTGGCATAAAGACCGTTTATACGGCCCTCATCCTGGGTCCGCTTATGGATCTTTGGGAGAAGGTCCTGCCGGTATCCAATGTACTCACCGACGGCACATCGGTCATGGGTGATGTCTGGCTGGACCTGTGCTGTTTCGTACTGTTGCTGAGTGCATCGCAAGCCATACTGTTTCACATCAATGCCTCCACAGGTGGACTTGACATACTTGCCAAGATCGTAAACAAATACCTTCACTTTGACATAGGAGCATCAATATCCGTAGCAGGAGCTATAATCTGCTGCTCAGCTTTTGCCATCAATCCGTTCCGCATGGTAGTAGTTGGTTTGATAGGCACCTGGATAAACGGCATTGTGGTTGATTACTTCACAGCTAGCATAAACAAGCGCAAAAGGGTTTGTATCATATCATCCAGCCATGAGATTCTGCGTAAATATATCATTGAAGAATTGGACCGCGGATGCAGTCTCTATAAAGTGACCGGCGGATACAGCGGTAAGGAGAATATAGAAATCCAGGCTCTGCTTACACAGGATGAGTTCTCAAACCTGATGGACTTCATGAAGAAAAATGATATTCATGGATTCATTACCGCCGGTAATGTAAGTGAAGTATACGGACTTTGGAATAAACACAAACGCGGTCCTATCGGTTGATCAGAACCATTTGGATATTTCCTCTTCAGACTTTATTACATAAATTGTCTTGGCGTCAGGCGTACGCGAAGGCATGCTGCATGCCTTGAGAGAACGCACCAGTTCCTGCATCTCAGTCTCAGACAGATGGCGTCCTGAAGGTATCGCGGTTTTACGGGCCATTGCCAAGGCCATACTCTCCAACTGGCGATCCTCCTCATGTGTAGGATTAATTCTGAGGTCGGCAATCATATCGGTAATAAGACGCTCATAATCCTGTCCTTCCATACCTGACGGAATACCCTGAACTGCAATAGCGCCACGCCCCATATCGGAAAGGTCAAACCCAAGAGCGGCAAAACGTGGCTTGAGCTCTGTAAAAATGGCGGCATCAGACGCTGAGAGCTGAAACATTTCGGGGAACAGCAATCCCTGCGATACGGCAGAACGAGCATTCGCCGCAGTCATAAATCTGTCAAACAGCACTCTCACATGAGCACGGTGCTGATCTATTATCATAAGTCCCTTTTCAGAAGGAACAAGGATAAAGCTGTCAGCGAACTGATAAGGCTTGATTACCTCCTCCTCAGGCTTTACAAAAGTCTCGCTCATGGGTGTGAACGGGATACCGCTGTCGTTGACCTTGCGCTCTATGACGTCACCATACAGTTTGCTCCAGTTCTCCCTGTTGGCGCGTGTCTGAGCGGTCTCATTGCGACTGCCTGAGAACGGATTGAAATCCGGGTTATAGCTCACCTTGGGCTGTGTCACAGGACGGGATGGATCGTAGATAGGTATATCCGGCATATCGGCCGTATTGAAATCTATGGTAGGCATCTCCTCAAAACGGCCCACAGTCTCCTTTACGGCAGCCATGAGAATCTTCCAGATTACCTGCTCATCCTGGAACTTTATTTCAGTCTTAGTGGGGTGGATGTTCACATCAATCGTATCGGGCTTGACATCCAGGAACAAAAAGTATGATGGCTGGTCACCATCAGGAACAAGTCCCTCATAGGCACTAAGCACAGCTTTATGGAAATAGGGATGGCGCATAAACCTGCCGTTCACAAAGAAGAACTGCTTAGCCCCTTTTCCTTTGACATTATCCAGATTCGAGCAAAATCCACTTACTTTTACCACCGATGTCTCAACATCAACCGGTAGCAAAGCCTCGTTCATCTTGCGACCGAACAGATTGACTATACGTTGTTTGATGGCCGATGACGGAAGAGACAACACCTGTTCGCCCTGATGGGTAAGTTCAAACGTTACCTCGGGATGAGCAAGTGCTACGCGCTCTATCTCGCTCAGTATATGTCCGAATTCGGTCTGATTGCTTTTAAGAAACTTACGACGGGCAGGTACGTTATAGAAAAGGTTACGGACGGTAAAGCTGCTTCCTACCGGGCATACGCATGCCTCCTCTCTTTCTATCTCCGAAGCCTTTATAACTATTTCAGTTCCTGTTTCGCTATCCGAGGTGCGGGTACGCAGCAACACCTCGGCCACTGCCGCAATAGAGGGCAGAGCCTCGCCGCGGAATCCGAATGTGGTAAGGGAAAACAGGTCATCAGACTCACGGATCTTAGATGTTGCATGACGCTCAAATGCCGTACGGGCATCATCGGGATTCATACCGCAACCATTGTCTATCACCTGAATTGATGTTCGGCCGGCATCGGTCAATATAACCTTTATGCTGTCCGCACCTGCATCAACAGCATTCTCAACCAGCTCCTTTACCACCGAAGCGGGACGGCTCACCACCTCACCGGCAGCGATCTGGCTGGCCACCTGTTGCGAAAGAACCCTTACCTTACTCTCCATTTTTATCTCAGAAGACAGAGTTACCGTTCAGAATCCATAAAAGGAATATTACAAGGAGAACTATAAGCACAATTGCAACCGGAAAGGTCATTCTGGGACCTCCGTTCTCCTTGCGTCGTTTCAGGTGTGTAGTACCCTCAACAAACTTGCCTCGAATGCTCTCGGGATTGAATTCCTCGGCTGGTAGCATACCAAGTTCACGCTTGGCCTTTTCCTCAATCTTGGCCAGCTTCTCCTTGCGCTCGTCAACATAAATATATTTATGCTCAAAACGACGCGGTTCCCTAACATTAAACATTCCCATAGCTATTTCTTTTTCTTCTTACCCCCTTTAAGTGTAGGCAAAGGCACATCTTTGGTGGAATTTGTCTTTTTTAGCTGCTCCTCGACCCTTTTGCCACGCCAATAGAAAACATCCTCAGGATCCAACGGGCGTATTCTGTCAAACCAGTTGAAATTCGGCAGATACATTTTTTTCTCCTCAAGCTTATCCATCGGATACATCACGCCATTGGAGCCGCCTATCATCACGATCTTTTTCACGGCACGCATCTTAAAATGGACCCTTAGGCTTGAGCCTTCGGTAGTATTCATTCCTATCATGGCGGAATCCGAATCAAGGGGATAGAATACCGCCTCAACGTTTCCGTTCACATCGGCATAATCTATCTCACCGTTTTTAAAGTATGCCTTCATTTCACGACCCGATATCTGATTAAAGTGTACCGAATCATTCATTTGGATAAACAATGCCTGACCTATTACATGAGCCCAGTCTATGGTACTGTCATTCATGTAGAATATTATCTTCTCACCAAGCACCTGCTGATCCTCATTCCAGAGAATGGGGTCATGAAAAAGCGTCAGACTTGAGTCTTTCGTAGTGAACATCATGGAATCTGCCACCATCTGCATATCAATACGATAAGCTCTAACTTTGTTGAATCCGCGCATCTGACGCTCCACCACACTGTCACGCTCCTCATTGTAAAATGTCACAAGACGGAAAGTATCGGCATGCACAAACAGGCTGTCTCCCATTGAATACTCAATGAGCAATGCCTTACCGGTCACCACCGCAGAGTCATTCTCCTGATTATAATAGGCATACTCACCATGTACATCAATCTTATCCTTGTAATTGTTGATGATTACGCCCCCAAAACCTTTCATCAGACCGGTTTCACTGTCATAGACTATACTGTCACCTGTCATACGGTTCTCGCCCCCGTTCTGTTCAATTATAGAACGGTCCAGCAATACGGCGCTCTTGTTATCAGTGTTGAACCGTCCGTGACTGGTATTGATGACATTATCCTCATTTACTATAGTGGCCGGGCTGTTAAGGAATGCTATATGGGTATCGGTATTGTAAAGCAGTGTATCGGATGTCAGGGTATAATCAGGACTCTCCATTGAAACACCATCCATGAATGTGGCCAGTTTGGTGTTTGTGTCAAACTGCCCGTATTCCGATATTAGAGTACTCTCCTCGTCAAGCAGGGTACCGCCATCAAAGAACCATCCCAAGCCGGTGTTGCGGTCATAGTTAAGACGGTCGGTAAGCAGAATCATGGTCTTGTTCTCAAGACGGACATTGTCCTTTACCCTAAGCAATCTGGTATTGCCGTCATAAAAAAGGGAGTCACCATAAAGGAACAAGGTATCGCCCTGCTCTATCCTAACATTATGATATGCGTCAAATGAGTTGCGATCCTGATAGAACAGGGCACTGTCACAGTACATATACATACTGTCGTGACGGAAAACCACATTACCCATCAGGCGCTGGGCATCGGGGTTTATATACTCGTCAAAACGGATCAGGTCGGCATTAAGCAGATAGACATAATCCGTATCGACCGGTTCGGACTCAATCTGCGAATCAGGTACATTATCAACAGTCTGCGCTGCGAGGGTTGTCACGCAGCACAGCATAAGGATTAATGACAATGGCCTGAGGTTGAACATCTTGGATTTAAACCCCGATTATTGTTTACCCCATCCGGGGTATTTGAACTCACAGTTGTTCCAACCCTCGCTTATACGAACGTATGTGGTACGCTGCTTCTCGCGGATCCATTTGTCCAAAGCATCCTGCTTACGCATATTGCTGACCATCTCGTAAAGGATCTCGTAATCATCAGCCATATTAGCCTTGTGTCCGTTTATCTTGCTCTTGAGCTTAACTACGGCACAAGTTGTCTTGCCATTGGGTAGTTGCATTACAAACGGGTCCGATATCTCACCTACATGCATGCGGTCTACAACCTTGGCTATATCCTGTGGAAGCTCTTCCATCCTATACTTGGATATACCGGGAGCACCGGCTTCAACCCTATGAGACATCAGTCCGTTGTTGTTTCGGGTATCTTTATCCTGAGAGTATGTTGCAACACAAAACTCAAAAGTGTGATTGCCGTTACGAATGTTCTGAGCTATAGTATCCAATCGAGCCAGACAGTTGTTTACGCTCTCCATTGGTATACGTGGCTTACGTAGTATATGGCGTACGCGGACACGATCGCCCAATCTCTCCACAAACTGCAGTATATGGAATCCGTATTCTGTCTCAACTATCTTGGATATCTTGTTGGGGTCAGTCATATTGAAAGCAACTGCCGAAAATTCAGGAACCATCTCTCCGCGTCCGAAGAAACCGCAATCACCTCCTACACGAGCCGAACCGGGATCCTCGGAATACAGACGTGCCAAAGTTGAGAAAGAGACCTCACCCGACTGAACGCGATCTATATAATCACGAAGTTCGGCCTTGACCGCATCAATCTCCTCCTGGGGAATAATGGGATCCTGTGTGATTATCTGCACCTCGACCTGAGTGGGGATAGGCGGAATCTCATCGGCAGGAATATCTTTGATATAACGTCTCACCTCGGCAGGAGTAACCTTTACTCGTGACATAATCTTATCACGTACCTTACTGATTACATATTGCTGACGGCGTGTCTCATACAGACGAGTCTTAATCTGTTCTACGGTCATACCGTTGTAGTACTCCTCGAGTTTCTCCTCAGAACCTGCATCGTTGACCATCTCCTTAAAGTCATATTCAACCATCTGAGCCACATCATCGTCAGTAGCGAATATACTGTCAAGCTCCGCCTGATTCAGGAACAGCTTGTTTATGGCAAGTTGCTCCGGAATAATGCAATAAGGATCACCATCCCACTGTGCACCTCTCATCTGCGCCTCCCGACGTGCCTCTTCCACTTCAGACTTATATATAGCCTCATCACCCACCACCCATACTATCTCGTCAATAACGCTGTTCTGGGCTATGGATTCAGCATATAATGCCGTCAGGAAACAGATGGCTACGAATATGTTTTTTTTCATTTGCAAGTACTATTGATGAAAAATGATTCTGTTTTTCTCTATGGCTGCATCATACAGATCCTCCTTGATTTTTCTCATGTATGAGACTTCATTACTGTTTATGAGCAAACCGCGTATCCTGGAACGGGCATGATCCAGCGGTTCAATATCACCTTTGGCAACAAACTCGCTCACATTGAGCAGATAAATGTACTCCTCATCCTTGAACTCAAAACTGCCATTATCCTTGAGCAGTGTCTCCAACGGTTTATCCAAAGCAGGGAGGAGAACCTCTATTTCGGCAACAGTACGCCAGTTGTCATAGAAAAACTCACAACGTGCCGCATTGCGGATACTGTATTTCTCAATCTCCTCAAAAGACTCGTCATCCTGCTGGGTGTAGAGTTTCCTTATGTCTGACAGGTCATGTGACTTGTTTGAAATCTTAAGAAACAGCCCCTTAATAAGCGACTCATCCAACACGAATAAACGTTGATTGTCATTAAAAAACTGCTCAATCTCATCATCTGTTATCTCGGAAGAGAATTTCTGTTCGATAAGCCTGCGCTGATACTCGTGCTCGATAAGTGAACGGCGGTAATTCTCAACAAGACGGTCAATATCCTTGGTGTCCGGTATGTTGCGTATGGCATTCTGATAAAACAGGACATCCTGAGCCCAGTTCTTTATGAACTGCTCGGCAAACAGTGTGCTGTCAGCATCAGATAATCCTAACGGAAGCACCTGTTTAATATCCTCAACATATAGGACATCAGCGCCTATCTCTACAATCGGAGTCTTACCGTACACATATTCCGTCACGCTTTTGTTCCATTTGCATGAAACAAGCAATGATATGGACAAGAGTACAAACAAACCTGCCCGGAACATACTGCGTGACTGTTTTGATCCCATCATTTCAGGCTAACCTTTTTGAGGGCCTTCTTGTTGATTTTATAGCTGTATTGGCTACGCAGCTTCTTGACCCACTCGTTCTCAAGATACGTCTGGTATTCGTCAGCCACCTGACCTGCCACATCCTGGATTGAATCAGGTTGTTTCAGAACACGGCCCACCACGTTCACATAGGGATAGCCTTCCATAGGTTCATATTCACCCTTACCGAATACTATCTTATCCACATAAGCGTTCTGACCCTGTTTGAATATACCGGACTCTGATGAGCCTCTCATGACACGAACCTTAATATCCTCTTTGTTGAACGCGATTATGGAATCAACCCATTCGCTCATATCTATACCCTCAAGAATGCTCTTGAGCTGGTTATAGACATCCTCATTCTGACAGAACAGTACCATGCCTTTGAAACACGGTTTGTCAAAGCTGAACTGTGCCAGGTGTGACTGGAAATATTCCTCCATCTCTTCCGGATGGTTTGACACCCTTTCCCATATCTCACGATTGCTTATGTCAAACAAAAGAAGTCCGTCGTGATATTCTCTCGATATATTGCAGAAATCGGGTTCAATCTCCTCAAGTACACTATCCAGATAGGCTACCGCCTCAACGTCCCTGACTGTCCATCCCAAACGGGTGGCATAATCATTAGCCCTACGGATCTTTGCCTCCAGATATGCATCGGATGTCAGCAACCACTCATAGATATCGTCATGGTTCTGTTCATATGTTCCCAACTGGCGTCGGTCGGCTACCATTACTATGAAAAAGTTTCCGTCCGAAAAGAACGGTTCACTGTATTCACCGGCTGACAGAGAGAATACTATTTCTGCCACATCCTCTGGCAGTTGCCCTACCGAGACCCAACCGGCATCTCCACCGGATGAAGCCAAATCATCACTGGAGTATTTACTGACAAGATCCCTGAAAGACTCGCCATCCTTCAACAACTCATATACTTTGGTCATCTTTTCATAGCACTTGATCATAGACTCCTCGGTATCGTCCTTGGGAGTAGATGATATCACAAAAAGGTGAGCCAATCCTTTCTCTCCTACCTCGGCAAGAGAATTGTCATAGGTCATGCGAGCCAGACTCTCCAAAAATTCGTTGTCAATCAGATACTCTTCGGCCTGCATGTCACGGTACATCTTGTACTCGCTCAGGAACGAATTGGATTTGTCCATACCTTCATCCATTGCAGCCTGAACCTTGAGCTTGAAGTTCAGATAAAGGTCTGCGTACTGTTTGACTGTCTTTCTGGTAACTTTTGTTTCAGTATTGTTCTTATGGAAAAAATACTCGAACTCTGATAGACCAACATCGTATCCGTTTACCGTCATCACCACAGGTTCATCCTGTGCAAGGATCGGCATGCACAACAAAACGGATAAGATGCAGAATAGGATACGTCTCATAAGCATTCTCTTTAGGTTAGTTATTCATGTCGGCTGTAGTTGGGAGCCTCGCTGGTGATTGCCACATCGTGCGGATGACTCTCATTCATACCGGCATTGGTTATGCGGACAAACTTGGCGTCATGCAGTTTTCCTATATTGGGAGCGCCGCAGTAACCCATACCCGAGCGCAAGCCTCCTGCGAGCTGATATACCACCTCATAAAGGGTTCCCTTATAAGGAACACGGGCAGCGATACCTTCCGGAACAAGTTTGCGGGCATCCTTGGTGTCGGCCTGGAAGTAACGGTCCTTTGAGCCGTTCTCCATAGCCTCAAGAGAACCCATCCCGCGATATGATTTGAACTTACGTCCGTTGAATATGATTGTCTCACCGGGAGACTCCTCTGTGCCGGCCACGAGTGATCCGAACATCACGCTGTCACCACCGGCTGCAAGAGCCTTGACCACATCGCCCGAGTAACGCAGACCACCGTCAGCAATGATCGGAACACCCGAACCCTTGATGGCTGAATAAACATCATATACGGCTGATACCTGAGGTACGCCGATACCGGCAATGATACGTGTGGTACATATTGAACCGGGACCCATACCTACCTTTACAGCATCAGCTCCGGCCTCGACAAGCATCTTGGCCGCTGCACCCGTAGCAATATTACCAACCACAATATCTATGTTGCTGAAACTTGCCTTTGCCTCCTTAAGCTTTGCAATCACGCTCTTGGTATGACCGTGAGCTGTATCAATAACGATAGCATCGGCTCCGGCCTCAACAAGAGCAGCCATACGGTCCAGAGTATCGGCAGTAACGCCCACACCTGCGGCTACGCGCAGACGGCCCTTGCTGTCCTTGCAAGCCATTGGTTTATCCTTAGCCTTTGTGATGTCCTTATATGTGATAAGACCCACAAGTTTACCGTTGTTGTCAACAACAGGCAGTTTCTCGATCTTGTTCTCCTGGAGAATCTGTGAAGCAGCCTCCATATCAACCTGCTGGTGTGTGGTAACCAGATTCTCCTTGGTCATGACTTCCTCAATCTTGACGTCATAGTTACGCTGGAAACGAAGATCACGGTTTGTGACGATGCCACACAGCTTTCCATCCTCCTCAACAACGGGAATACCACCTATATGATACTCTGCCATCAGAGCCAGGGCATCCTTGATAGTATTATGACGATGAATCGTAACCGGGTCATATATCATTCCGTTCTCGGCACGCTTTACAATTGCAACCTGACGCGCCTGTTCAGCAATTGACATATTCTTGTGAATGACACCGATACCGCCCTCACGCGCGATGGCTATAGCCATACGTGACTCTGTTACGGTATCCATTGCTGCGGTCACAAACGGGATGTTAAGGCTGATGTTGCGCGAGAATCTTGACGTAAGATCTATGTCACGCGGCAGAACCTCTGAATAAGCGGGGATGAGCAGGACATCATCAAACGTCAGGCCCTCCATTGCAACTCTATCTTCTAAAAATGACATAATATGTTTGTTTATTAGTTACCCATTTCGGAAATGAACTTGATACGAACCAGACGTATCTCCTCCTCACTGTAATCATCTCCCAGCTCATCAATCGCATCATCTATGGAATCACTCTCCGACTCACGGAAATACTCATAAATATCCTCGGCACGGTCATCATCCATGACGCTTTCAATGAAATAATCTATATCCAGCTTTGTACCTGAATTGACGATAGCTTCTATTTCAGTAAGGAGTTCATCAAAATCGATACCCTTGCTGATGGCTATATCATCAAGTGCCACCTTCATATCAATGCTCTGGATTATGCTTACCTTGAGCTTTGACTTATTGGCAACGGTACGTACACGAAGATCCTCGGGGCGCTCTATCTCGTTCTCCTCAACATGGCGCTTGATCAGGTCAATAAACTCCTGACCGTAACGTTTGGCCTTGCCGGCACCAACACCCGGGATATTCTGGAGTTCATCTATGGTTACCGGATATGTGGTAGCCATTGCCTCCAGTGAAGGATCCTGGAATATCACATACGGCGGCAGCTGCAGATGCTTGGAGAGTTTCTTGCGCAGATCCTTGAGCATTGAATAAAGCTCCGGGTCAACAGCAAACGATCCGCCGCCACGCATGGGCCCTTCGGTCTCGTCATCATCAAACTCCTTATCCTCGACTATCAGGAATGACTTGGGGTTCTTCATGAAATCACGTCCCTCCTCTGTTATTTTGAGCAGACCGTAATTTTCAACATCCTTGCGGATATATCCCGCAATCAAAGCCTGACGGATAACGGCATTCCATGTCTTCTCTTCCTCATCAGAGCCGGCACCGAACACTTCGAGGTCATCATGCATATGATCCGTTATCTCCGATGTCTCCTTGCCCAGGAGCATATCGATGATATAGTCAGCCTTGAAGTTTTCTTTCACGGCCGCAATAACCTCAAGCACTGTCTCAAGCAACTGCTGTGCCTCAACCTGTTTCTTGGGATTCAGACAGTTGTCACAATTGCCGCAGTTATCCTCCTCATAGTTCTCACCGAAGTAGTGCAGCAGCAACTTACGGCGGCAAACCGATGACTCACAATAGGCTGTGGTTTCGGCCAACAGCTGGCGCCCTATATCCTGCTCGGCCAAAGGCTTGCCCTCAAGGAACTTCTCAAGTTTCTGAACGTCCTTGCTATTGTAGAATGCTATGCACTGACCTTCGCCACCGTCTCGTCCGGCACGACCGGTCTCCTGATAATAACCCTCAAGACTTTTGGGTATGTCGTAATGTATGACGTAACGGACATCGGGTTTGTCAATTCCCATTCCGAACGCTATGGTGGCCACAATCACATCAATCTTCTCCATAATGAAGGCATCCTGAGTCTTGCTGCGAGCGGCAGCCTCCATACCGGCATGATATGCCATAGCCGATATGTCATTGGCCTGAAGAATCTCGGCCAGTTCCTCAACCTTCTTGCGGGAGAGGCAGTATATGATACCTGACTTGCCGGGATTGGATTTGATGAACTTTATGATGTCCTTATCGACGTTCTTGGTCTTGGGTCTTACCTCGTAATAGAGGTTGGGGCGGTTGAATGATGACTTGAAATCCTTGGCATCCTGGATACCCAGATTCTTCTTTATATCATCACGTACTTTATTAGTGGCTGTAGCTGTCAGCGCAATTATGGGAGCCAAACCTATCTCCTTTACAATATCGCGTATCTTGCGGTACTCAGGACGGAAATCATGACCCCATTCCGATATACAGTGAGCCTCGTCAATGGCATAGAACGATATCTTGACCTTCTTGAGAAAATCCACATTCTCTTCCTTGGTAAGCGACTCCGGTGCCACATAAAGGAGCTTGGTCTTGCCGCTAAGGATATCAGCCTTTACAAGGTCAATCGATGTCTTGTTCAAAGACGAGTTTATAAAGTGTGCTATGCCGTCCTCCTCGCTTAGGTTGCGCATGGCGTCAACCTGATTTTTCATGAGGGCTATAAGCGGAGAAATAACAATGGCGGTACCGTCCATAACAAGGGCAGGGAGCTGGTAACAGAGAGACTTGCCGCCTCCTGTGGGCATAAGCACGAACGTGTCGTTGCCGCCCAGAAGATTGCGGATAATAGCCTCCTGGTCTCCCTTGAAAGTATCGAACCCGAAATGGACTTTCAGGATTTCCTGCAGATTCACATCTTTTGCCATACAAACATTAAATAATCATCTAAATTTCCTGTAGGGATAGAAAACAAAGTTAAGTACAAGTATTTCATACTTGCAAACTTTTTGACGAAAAAAAATTCAAATAATTTTAAATTGGCCGCAACAGGTCAGACTTTCTCGAACACGGCGCCATCGGCCTTATCCAGCTGACTCTTGGCATAATCCAAAGTCACTGTGTAGCTCTTTTTTGATGACGACGGAATCTCGTACATGGCATCAATCATTATGGTCTCGACTATTGACCTCAGACCACGGGCACCAAGTTTGAATTCTATAGCCTTGTCAACCACAAAGTCCAGCACTTCGGGTTGGAAAACCAGATCCACACCGTCAAGTTTGAACAGCTTTATGTACTGGCGTACTATAGAATTCTTTGGCTCGGTCAATATGTTGCGCAATGCCTCACGGTCAAGCGGCTGCAGACTGGTTACAACCGGCAGACGGCCTATTATCTCAGGAATGAGTCCGTATGATTTAAGATCCTGAGGAGCCACATACTGCATAAGATTGTTCATATCAACCTTACTGCGCTGCTCCACAGAATCAAATCCTACCACCTGAGTGTTCAGACGATTGGCTATCTTGCGTTCAATTCCGTCAAACGCCCCTCCACAGATGAACAGGATGTTCTTTGTATCCACCTGGATAAACTTCTGCTCCGGGTGCTTACGTCCGCCCTGAGGGGGCACGTTCACTACCGTACCCTCGAGAAGCTTGAGCAAGGCCTGCTGTACACCCTCGCCACTGACATCACGTGTGATTGACGGATTATCGCTCTTGCGGGCTATCTTGTCTATCTCATCAATGAATACTATTCCGCGTTCAGCAGCGGCCACATCATAATCGGCCACCTGAAGCAGACGCGTCAGAATACTCTCCACATCCTCGCCCACATAGCCGGCCTCGGTCAGAACCGTGGCATCCACTATAGTGAACGGAACCTTAAGCAATCTGGCGATGGTTTTGGCAAGCAGGGTCTTACCTGTACCGGTAGCGCCCACCAGAATGATATTGCTCTTCTCAATGTCAATATCATCAGTCTCGGGCTGCGTAATGCGTTTGTAATGGTTATAAACCGCAACCGAAAGATAACGCTTTGCAGCATCCTGGCCTATGACATAATCATCAAGGAACTTCTTGATTTCCTTGGGCTTTGGTACCGACTTCATTGTGAAAGAAGGCTTATCTCCACCCTGTTTGGCGTCACGGACTATCTCTGCTGCGCGCTCCACGCATTCATTGCAGATACAACCGTCCAGACCGGTGATGAGAAAGCCCACCTCCTTGTCAGTGCGTCCGCAGAAACTGCAGCTTTTATCTTTCTTAAGCGCCATTATTTACGTTTTTCCAAAACCTGGTCAATCATACCGTACTCCTTGGCCTCCTGAGCCGACATCCAGTAATCACGGTCACTGTCGGCCCACACCTTGTCAAATGGAGTGTGTGAATGGTTGGATATGATTGTGTAAAGTTCTTTCTTCATTTTCTGGATCTCACGGGCAGTAATTTCGATATCACTTGCCTGGCCCTGAACACCGCCAAGAGGCTGATGAATCATGACTCGGCTGTGGGGCAGAGCCGAACGCTTGCCCTCCTGGCCGGCCACCAGAAGCACAGCTGCCATGCTGGCTGCCATACCGGTACATATGGTGGCAACAGGACTCGAGATAAACTGCATTGTATCATAAATTCCCAATCCGGCGGTTACACTTCCGCCGGGGGAATTCAGATAAATCGAGATCTCTTTCGATGAATCCACTGAGTCCAGATAAAGAAGCTGGGCCTGAATGGTGTTAGCTGTATAATCGCTGATTTCCGTACCCAGGAATATAATGCGATCCATCATAAGGCGCGAGAACACATCCATTTGGGTGACGTTCAACTGACGCTCCTCAAGGATATATGGGTTCAGATACTGGGATTCTGCCTTGATTACATCATCCAATGTCTGGCTGTTCATTCCAAGATGACGGACAGCATATTTACGGAAATCATCCATAGCCTTTACGGTTTTAAAGTTAGACTCTGCAAATATATACTCTTATTTCTTGGTTTTCTTTCCTTTGGCGGCATCAGCCGGCTCAAAAAGCTTGTTGAACTCGTCAACTGTAACCTTTTTGTTCTTGAGCTTAACATCCTTCTTGAGAGCGGCGGTCAGCTTGGACTCGATGGCGCGGTTAACAAGACCGTCTACAGTCTCGCGTTTCTTGAGCATCTCCTTTGAATAGTTGTCAAGCAGCTCATCAGGGATATTCATCATGCCGTACTGTGCAAACTGAGCACGGGTAGCCTCACGTGCCATTGCCTTTACATCGGCATCCTCAACCTTGATATTGTATTTCTCAACCAGTTTCTCCTGGATAAGGTGCCAGGTAAGTTCCTCAAGGCTGCGCTGGAATGTAGCCTCATCCTGCTCTGCATCGGGCTTGTTAGCCTTCATGATACGCTTGAGCAGATCCTCGGCATACTCAAGTTTGCCCGCCTTCTCCATCAGATAAGCACGTACATCCAGCAGGAACTTATAGTCGCTGTCGGGTACGAAGCTCTGAGCCAGAGTCTCCTCAACCTTGGCGCGGAAACCGGCCTCATCCTTAACGGCATCCTTTCCGAATACGCGGTCAAAAACCTCCTGATTAAGTTCGCTCTCAACAAAGCGGGTGATATCCTGGATGGTAAGTGAGAAATCGGCATCAATACCTTCAACTTCCTCTTTCTTCTTGTTGAGAAGTGAAGATATCTCTATGGCGTTGCCTTCATAGGCCTTAGCGGGATTGAACTTGATTACATCACCCTTCTTAGCCTTGGCAAAAAGTTTCTTCTGTGCGGCAGCCTTGATGTACTCGGGCATCAGAGTGGCACCCTCAACAACGATACCGCCCTCCTTTGCTGTACCATCGGCGTTGAGCTCTACAAGCTGACCCTTGATGACATCATTCTCCTGATATGCATCAACCTGCTCATAATGGCCGTTCTGCTGTGTATAAGCCTTGACCTGGTTATCAACCATCTCATCGGTCACCTTAATCTCATAATATGTGATGGCATCATCCTTGCCTATCTCAGCATTGAACTGGGGAGCAAGCGCAATGTCAAAATAGAATGTCTGCTCGTCAGCATCCAGACTCAGACCAGCCTCCTTCTCTTCATTGGGAAGCGGCTCGCCCAACATATCTATCTTGTTATCCTTGATGTAGCTGAATACCTTCTCCTGAAGGATCTTATTGATTTCATCGGCCTTGATTGACTTGCCGTACATTTTCTGGACCAGGCTCATGGGAACCATACCCGGACGGAAACCCGGCATCTGCACTTTCTTTCTGGCATCCTTAAGTGCCTTGTCTACATTCTCCTGATAATCAGCCTTCTCCATGCTGACAGTAAGCAGGCCCTGTACCTTGCTTACATTCTCAAACTTTACGTTCATTCTATGTTATAATTGTGTAACTTTTTTCTCTTTTTTAATTAGGGTGCAAAATTACTGTAAATCCTGCAAATTGAGAAAAAATTGGGATTTTTTAGCAATCAAGGATAGTCCCAAACTCTCGCCAACTTTGGTGATATTAGTGTTTTTCTCTATCTTTGCCTCGTTATGGAAGAGATTCTAGAGCAATCGCCAGACCACAAGATGGTCTTAAGGACCGAAAATCTTGTGAAACGTTACGGAAAGCGTACCGTGGTCAACCATGTTTCGTTCGATGTCAAACAGGGCGAGATTGTGGGTTTGTTGGGGCCAAACGGAGCCGGCAAGACCACATCCTTCTACATGACGACCGGCCTTATAACTCCGAACGAAGGACACATTTACCTTGATGAGCACGATATAACTGACTATCCCGTATACAAGCGCGCCCGCGCCGGCGTAGGATATCTGGCCCAGGAGGCAAGCGTATTCCGTAAGATGAGTGTAGAGGACAACATAGCCTCTGTTTTGGAACTCACCGGTAAACCCCTTGACTATCAGCGCGACAAACTGGAGAGTCTCATAAACGAATTCCGTCTGCAGAAAGTCCGCAAGAACTTGGGAGACCGTCTGTCAGGTGGTGAGCGTCGTCGTACCGAGATAGCCCGTTGCCTGGCCATCGAGCCCAAATTCATTATGCTTGACGAGCCGTTCGCAGGCGTTGACCCCATTGCCGTCGAGGACATACAACAGATTGTATGGAAACTCAAGGACCGCAACATAGGCATACTCATCACCGACCACAACGTTCATGAGACCCTGAGCATCACTGACCGTGCATACCTTCTGTTTGAAGGCCGCATCCTGTTCCAAGGCACACCCGAGGAACTTGCTGTCAACCCTATTGTTAGGGAAAAATACCTAAGTCAGAGTTTCGAACTCAAAAAGAAGAATTTCCAGAAGTGAATGCCTTGAGGCACATATCGGCTTTATTGGCCTGTAGTATGTTTTTCATGGCAGGCCATGCGGTTCAGATACGCAGGGAACCCGGCCATCGCATTCCCGAATCCATATTCCCCACTGACCGTGACAATCCCGACCTATGGACTACCGCATCGGGGTATATCAACACCCGCGCCGCAGCTCCGGGAACATATGCCCTGAATGATATTCCCCGAACCGGAACGATAGAATACCCCCTGGTTCTTGTTGATTTCAAAGACCTTCATTTCCATATTCAGGACAAGGATTCCCTGCTCAAACGCTACGAGCAGGTATTCAATGAACATGGTTATTCCGACACCAACAAATATGTGGTACATGGAAACACTTTCTATGGTGCCACAGGCAGTGTATCGGATTATTTCAGAGATCAGTCGTATGGACAATACATACCGAAATTCAATATAATAGGCCCCATACAACTCTCTCAGGATTTTGCATACTACGGAAAAGGGGCGCAGGGCAAAGACTATAATGCAAGTAAGATGATTACTGAGATATGTGATTCCATTATATCCCAGGGGCTGGCCAATTTATCCGGATATGCCCGAGCAGGAACCATTGACCAGCTCTCAATCATTTACGCAGGAAACGGAGAGAATTATGACGGATCCAATCCGAACACCATATGGCCCCATGCCAGTGTAATTTACGGTTACGGCAAGAATGGAATAACCGACATCCGATACGCCTGCACCTGTGAGTTGTTCTGGGATACCGATACGATTCTTGACGGCATAGGCACATTCTGCCATGAGTTCTCGCACACCCTTGGCCTGCCGGATTTCTACAACACCACATCACAGGAAAAGACCGAATCTGATGCCGCCATGGGATACTGGAGTCTGATGGATTACGGCAATTATGAAAACGGAGGATTCTCGCCTGTCGGGTATACCGCTTTTGAGAAATATTCTCTGGGCTGGATGTATATTGAGAAACTCGGATACGCCGGAGCATATTATCTGAACGAAATCAGTCAGGACCCTGACCCCGCTGAGGGTATTCACAGTGCATACAGGCTATATACCGACGACGACAATCAGTTCATCATCCTGGAAAATCATCAGAAAACCGGCTGGTACAAATATCATAAAGCCGAAGGACTGATGGTAACCGTAGTTAACTACAATAAGAGGATTTGGGGAAGTCACGCGGTAAATGACAACGCAAAACGTTACTATATTCTTCCTGCCGACAACGACTATCACAGAAACACCAACTCGGGCGACCTGTTCCCGTACCAAGGTATTGACAGCATCACCACATTAGGTACGCCCAAACTTGCAATAACTGATAAGACCAACAGCAAGGATACATTGATTTATCCACCCTTCTCCATCTACAACATAGCCAGAGATGGTAATCTGGTCACATTCCGGGCAGGTTATGACATGCCTTCCGGTATTACTGCACCCAAGGAACAGGAAGTTTCCATCAGCATAGTGGACGGAGAATTATCAGTCTCCGCACCTATAGGAAACATAGTTACCGTTCACGACATATCGGGCAAAAAAGTTCTGGAAACCGTAACAACCAATCAAACGCAACAGATATCCCTGCCGGACCACGGCATATGGATAGTCCGGTGCGGTGATACGGTCAGGAAAATTAAAAAATGATACAAAAGGGGTCTGACCCCAATTGTATCATTTTTGTCTGATGAAAATGTTGATGGGAGTACCGCTGAAATCCCACTTCTCCCTGATCTTGTTCTCAAGGAAACGTTTGTAAGGATCCTTCACGTACTGCGGAAGATTTGCAAAGAAGATGAATGTAGGTATCTGCGGTCCCTGCAACTGGGTGCAATACTTTATCTTTATGTACTTACCCTTTGTTGATGGAGGCGGATAAGCTTCTATAAGCGGCAGCATCTCGGCATTCAACTTACCGGTAGAAACATGGTTGGTCTTATGCTTGTAAACATCCTTGGCATACTCCAGCACCTTGAGAATACGCTGTTTCTCTATGGCCGATGTAAACACAATCGGAAAATCCACGAATGGGGCCAGACGTGAACGTATGGCGTCCTCATAGTTGTGCATCACCTTGGCCGAACGGTCCTCGATAAGGTCCCACTTGTTTACCACCACTACAAGACCCTTCTGGTTCTTGACGATGAGTGATACTATATTCATGTCCTGGCTCTCGATTCCTCGGGTGGCATCCAGCATCAGAACGCAAACATCGCTGTTCTCAATGGCGCGTATGGAACGCATCACGGAATAGAATTCCAGATCCTCCTCAACCTTGCTTTTCTTGCGGATACCGGCGGTATCGACCAGATAGAAATCAAATCCGAACTTGGTGTATCGGGTATAGACCGAGTCACGTGTTGTGCCTGCAATGTCAGTCACAATATTGCGGTCCTCGCCGATAAAAGCATTTACGATTGAGCTCTTACCTACGTTGGGACGGCCCACAACTGCAAAACGCGGTATGTTCTCATCAGTCTCGGCATCGGCCTCAACCGGCAGTTTGCTTACAATCAGGTCAAGAAGTTCACCTGTACCGCTTCCGTTTGCAGCCGATATGCTCACGGGATCACCCAGACCCAGACGATAGAACTCGGCAGCGGCATACTGAAGGTCAAAGGTATCCATCTTGTTGGTTACCAATATTACCGGAGTCTTGGAGCGACGCAATATTCCTGCCACCTCATCATCAAGGTCTGTCACACCGTTCTTGATGTCAACCAGAAAAAGAATCAAGTCAGCCTCATCAATGGCAATATTGACCTGCTTGCGAATCTCCTCCTCAAACACATCATCCGAGTTGACAACCCATCCGCCGGTATCCACTACCGAGAATATGCGGTTCCCCCACTCGCACTTGCCGTACTGGCGGTCACGGGTGGTACCGGCCACATCATCCACAATGGCCTGACGGGTCTGGGTAAGACGGTTAAAGAGAGTTGATTTGCCTACATTGGGGCGGCCCACTATAGCTACCAGATTGCTCATGATTCTCAGATTTTAAATCAATCCTGTCCGTAACCGAAGTTGCGGAGTTCACGGTCAGAACTGCGCCAGTCTTTGTCGACTTTGACAAACAGCTCCATAAATATCTTCTTACCGAAGAATTTCTCCAAGTCCTTGCGTGCCTCAATGGCAACGCGCTTCAATGCCTGACCTTCATGTCCTATCAAAATACCCTTCTGTGATTCACGCTCCACATAGATCACTGCATTTATAACAATACGGGAATGATTCTCGCGGAACTGCTCCACAACCACCTCAACAGAATAAGGTATCTCCTTGTCGTAATGCAGCAGTATCTTCTCACGGACTATCTCCGAAACAAAGAATCGGGCGGGTTTATCGGTCAGCTGATCCTTCTCAAAATAGGGAGGACACTCGGGAATAAGCTCGTTGACGCGTTTCAGAACGGTCTTTACGCCGAATGCCGTGGCAGCCGATATGGGAATAATTTCTGCATTAGGCAGTTTTTCATGCCATGACTCCACCAACTTGACCAGATTATCCTCATCGGTCAGGTCAATCTTGTTGATTATGACCAGCACCGGAACCTTCATCTTGGCCACCTTCTCAAGGAACTCGGCATTCTTATCGGCCTTCTCGACCACATCGGTCATGTAGAGCAGGACATCGGCATCAACCAGTGCCGACTCCGAGAACGCCAGCATGGATTCCTGAAGCTTGTAGTTGGGTTTAAGCACACCGGGAGTGTCCGAGAAGACTATCTGGGACTCCTCGGTATTGACAATACCCATTATCCTGTGACGCGTTGTCTGCGCCTTGAAGGTGGCAATGGATATATGCTCGCCCACAAGCAGGTTCATCAGAGTTGATTTACCTACATTGGGGTTACCCACTATGTTTACGAATCCGGCCTTGTGCATTGAAGGATATGATTATGGTAAGAGTCAAAAAAAACGCATCTTAAAGGGATGCGTTTTTCGATCTTGGTTTATTCAGCGGCTGTTTCCTTGACTACTGCCAACTTGCCTCTGTAATAACCGCACTCACCGCATACTGTGTGATAGACGTGCCATGCTCCGCAGTTAGGGCAGATTGCAAGTGTAGGTGCTACTGCCTTATCGTGAGTCCTTCTTTTCGCAGTTCTTGTCTTGGACTGCCTTCTTTTAGGATGTGCCATTTTGTGTTGTTTTTATTATTGTTGTTTATTCGTTATCTGATTCCATCAAGCTGTTCAGAGCGTCCCAACGGGGATCTGTCGCTCCGGTGTCTTCAATTGCACCTTCCTCTCCACCTTCCTCGGCACTGTGCTCGTCAAGCTTCTCCATCATTCCCTTATTGCACTTGCCGGGAGCATGAGTATGCTTGATAGGAATGGCCAGAGCTATGAACTCATAGATGTACCATGCCACGTTCACGATACCTTTGTCCTCAGGGACCACCACGATATCACCGTCATCAGCAAAATCAGGGCCAAGTTTTACCTTAAGCTCACCTGTGTTCTCGATATCAAGTGACATATCGTCAAGGCAACGGTCACAAGTTACTATAACCGTACCGGCCACTGAGAATGCCAAATGGTAAATACCGGATACCTTTGTTACCTTAAGGTCAACGTTCACCTTGCCGCGCTGAACTTCTTCGCCCTCCACAATACTGAAGAACTCCTGATCAACGGTCCAACTGTAGGTTGAATTTGCTTCGGTAAGCCCCTTTAGGTCAACGTTATATTTATCCAGTCTTCCCATCAGACAATTTTTTCGGGGCACAAAGATACGATATTATTTTTTCAAACTGAAATGATTAAGATTTTTTTTGGTTCAGCTAAAGTCCACAAGAATACGGAACACCTTGCCCGGCGATTCAACCCAATTCTGCATCGCCTTATGCGCATCCTCGGGTTTGACCACGGCTGATATCAGCTCATCCTTCGGACAAATACCACGCTGCAGATAACGTATTACCGCCTCAAAGTCAAGCGGTGTGGCGTTACGTGAACCCCGGATATTCAGTTCCTTCTTTACGAACAGCCCTGTATGGAAAGTTACATCATTCTTGGAGTAACCTATGCATACTACACGGCCCGAGAAAGCCACCTCATCAATTGCGGCCTGGTAAGTAGGCACACTGCCCACAGCCTCAATCACGACGGTGGGACCCATTCCGTTTGTCAGTTCACTGAGAGTAGTATGCAGATCCTGCTCTTTTGAATTGATTGTATGGGCGGCACCCAACCTTCGGGCAAGAGATAGTTTGTCATTATCCAGATCGACAGCAATAACCTTTGCTCCGCGAATTGAAGCACGTACGATAGCGCCTACTCCTATCATTCCGCAACCAAAGACAAGTACCGTATCGGAATCTGTAACCTCGGCACGGGATACCGCGTGAAATCCCACACTCATAGGCTCAATCAGAGCGCAGTCACGAGCCGATATGCAGGGCGCCGGTATAATCTTCTGCCAAGGCAGAACCATATAGTCACGCATCGCCCCGTCACGTTGTACACCCAGAGTCTCATTAAACTCACAGGCGTTGCTGTGACCTGAGCGGCAAGCTGCGCAATGTCCGCAGTTTGTATATGGATTTACCGTAACAGTCATACCCGGAGTAAGAAATGCCGGAACATCAGCACCCGTGCTTTCAATTTCCGCACCTATCTCATGACCGGGAATGACAGCCTCCTTAGCCATGAGGTTCCGGCCCAGGAATGTATTCAGATCCGATCCGCAGAATCCCACATATTTGATTTTAAGCAGCACCTCACCTGCGCCGGCTGTAGGCTTGGAAGCCTGTTCCACTATCATCTCTCCTTGAGATGGAATCCTTATCTGTCTCATCAGTCAACTACTTTATGTCCTTTCCAACCATACCAGGCACATACTGCAAAGCATATAAGCGGAATGCAATATGCTATATTGGGGTTGCTCATTGATTTCTGTACATATGCCGTAAGTATGGGCAGTATCGAGTTTCCCACGATTGCCATTACCAGAAATGCCGATCCGCTCTTGGTATCGCCCTTAAGGTCAACCAGTGCCAGTGAGAACTGGGTGGGGTACATGATAGACATGAAGAACGATATTCCCATCATGGCAAATACCGCAGCCTTGCCACCTATTATACATACGAATATGCAGAGCAGTACATTGGCAATCCCGTAAACTACAAGCATGTTCTCGGGGCGGAACTTTACCATCAGGGTGGTGCCTATCCATCGGCCCAAAAGGAAGAACAGCATGTACAACCCGAAGAATGTGGTCGCCTGGCTGTTAGTCATACCTACGTAGTTTATGCAATACACCAGGAACAGACTGTTGACCGCCGTCTGGCCACCGTTGTAAAAGAACTGTGCTATCACACCGTTGCGAAGGTGACGACGCTTGAGGACCTTGAATGAAATAAGCTTAGTTCCATCTCTGTCTTCATCCTCGGCTTGTATGCGGGGCAGGTGCGTGAATATGAATACCACTGCAATCACGATGAGCACGATTGCAAATACGGCGTAGGTCATACGGAATGTATGAATCTCAGATTCCACCGATGTATTGGCCCCGGTACCCAGTATGATTTTGCTAAGGAACATGGCAGCTATGAATGCACCCAGTCCGTTGAAAGCCTGCGCCAGATTGAGTCGGCGCGGAGCAGTTGCGGGATCGCCCAGTTCCGTAACGTACGGATTGGCGGCGGTCTCAAGGAAACACATGCCTATGGCTACAATAAAGAAAGCGCACAGGTAAAGCGGGAAGCTGTGTATGCGTGTTACCGGCAAGAACAACAGCCCGCCTACAGCCGCAATCAACAGTCCCAGAACTATGCCTGCCTTGTAGCTGTAACGCTTCATGAACATGGCTATAGGAATGGGGAACAGGAAATAGGCGAACCAATATGATGTCTCCACAAACTCGGCCTTGGCCTGGTCTATGTCAAACAGGGTCATCATCTTCTTGACGACCGATGAAAGAAGGTTATTGCTTATAGCCCATAGAAAGAACAGGCAGATTACCATTGACAGCGCAACGGTAAAGGTTTTTGATTTGGCGTTCTGACTCATTCTGACATATTTTTAATGTAAGGTAAATCTATTTCTGTATTTATACCGTAGAACTTAACCGCATTGAGACCCAGGAACAACTCCTTGGATTCATCGGTCAATTCGGTGGTTTTGAGTATGAAATCGTATGACATACGATAGGTTATGGCCGTTATGGTGCGCGGGTAGTCCGATCCCCACATAAGTTTGTCCATACCAACTTCATCGGCAGCCTGACGGATGGCTTTGACCGCTCCATTGAACGGGTAGAATTCATCGTTGAAAAGCCAGGTTATACCTCCTGATTCTATCATAACGTTACTGTGGCGGGCCAGGCGGATCTGCTCCATCCACCCGGGAACGGTAACCATTCCAAAGTGTCCTACTGCAATCTTCAGGTTTGGACACTCCTGTATGACCTCCTCCATCTCCGGAACCTGAACTGTTCCGTCCTCAAGAGTAATGGAAAGGAACACTCCGTTCTTTTCCATGAGGCGGAACATCTCCATCATTTCCGGGCATGTAAGACTAACACGACCCTGTGGAGTCTGCAGGCGATGTCCGGGAATGGCAATTCCCTTGAATCCCTGTGAAATCAGACTGCGTACCTCCTCCAGATAACCGGGTTTACGGTAATCAGCCATGCCGCATACCAGGAAACGATCCGGGTAGCGTTTCTGAACATCAGCCAGATAATTATTCTGGATTCCATCGATGAATTCCTGAACAACGACAGCAGCTGTTACCTGCGCGTAGTCCATGTTTGAAAGGAATATCTCAGCCGTGTTGCGACCGTCAATGATGAAAGGAGGTACCATCTGACGAACCTCACCCATAAAGAGGGATCGGCCGTTCTCAAGCGTACGTATGGGATAACCGTTGACTACGGTATCCTGACGCAGCCACAGATGAGAGTGGGTGTCTATAATCTTCATCATGAATTACACCAGGTAACCCTCTTCTGGTCACCTATTATTTCACGCACCTCGAATACCAGGTTCCAGTCAAGCGGCTCCTGAACCACCTGAATGTTGCGCAGCACGTTCTTGGGGTTGGCCGAACTGAACAGGGTGGTTGCTATACGCGGGTTGCTGTATGAATATTGGACTGCCAACTTCTCAATTGATGTACCACGCGATTTGCAGTGCTGTGTCGCCTTGGCGCAAGCCTCAACCAGAGGTTTGGGAGCGGGATGCCAATCGGGTACTCCGCGCTCGGAGAGCAGTCCCATAGCCAACGGAGATGCATTGATTACACCTATTCCTTTTTGCTCAAAATAACCCAAGTAATCGTTGAGCTTGTCATCATTCAGACAGAAATGACAGAAGTTGAGTATACTCTCAACCGTACCCTCAGGAGCATGGTCAACAACCCATTTCAGGTTTTCAAGCTGCAGGTCTGTTATACCCACATGGCTGACTATGCCTTTGTTACGAAGCTCAACCAGTGCAGGCAAAGTCTCATCAACTACCTTCTGCAGACCTCCCGGCAGAGCTGCCTGAAACTCTATATCATGTACGTTGATAAGGTCAATATGGTCAATGTTGAGGCGTTCCATGCTCTCATAGACACTCTCAGTGGCACGTTTGGCGCTGTAATCCCATGTATTCACACCATCCTTTCCGTAACGGCCTACCTTAGTTGACAGAAAATATTTGTCACGCGGAATATCCTTGAGCGCCTTGCCCAGTACCGTCTCTGCCTTGTAATGGCCGTAATAGGGAGATACATCTATAAAGTTCAATCCGTTATCTACGGCAGTGAATACGGCATTGATGGCCTCCCTTTCATTAATGTCGTGGAATACTCCGCCCAGTGATGATGCTCCGAACGCCAGTCTGGCCACCTTCATTCCGGTCTTACCGATCTCATTGTATTTCAAACTCATAATTGGTATGTAATTAGGTTGTTATTTATCGTTGAAATGGGCTAAAATAAATTCGCGGCACTCTTCCATAAGCCACTTGGGAGTGGAGGTGGCTCCGCAGATACCTACCGATGAGGCTCCCTGCAACACTTTGAAATCAATATTCTCCTTACTCTCAATCATAAATGACCGCGGGTTGACATTGAGGCATTCGTTAAACAAAACCCTGCCGTTGGAACTCTTGCGGCCTGATACGAACAGGATCACATCGTGTCGGCCGGCAAACTCACGGATATTCTCGCGGCGGTGCGATACCTGTCCGCAAACGGTATTGTTATGTATGAACCTGCGGCCCGCAGGTACACGCTCCGCTATCTTCTCGATGAGCTGATTGTAACTAGCGGCCGACTTGGTGGTCTGAGAGTACAGAAAAATATCCTTACTGAAGTCAATAAGGTCCATTTCATCGGCCGATTCAATAACTGTAGCGGTACCATCGGTCTGACCCACCAGCCCCAAAACCTCGGCATGTCCTTTCTGACCGAATATGATTATCTGCTGAGTGGCAGGATCAAGTTCCTGATATTGCCGATGAATACGCTGCTGAAGCTTAAGTACCACAGGACAAGTGGCGTCAATCAGCGTTATTCCGTTTTTGCGGGCGGTAAGATAAGTTGATGGAGGCTCACCGTGTGCGCGCAAAAGGACTTTTGTTCCTTTCAGTGAGCTGAACTGCTCATGGTTGATTGTCTTGAGCCCCATATCCTGAAGCCTTTCGCACTCTATTCCGTTGTGTACTATATCACCCAGACAATAGAGCTCATCGCTGCCACGCAACTCCTCCTCGGCCTTGCCTATGGCTGAAAGCACTCCGAAACAGAATCCGGATTCAAGGTCAATCTCAACCTTCATGGCAGTCAATCAGATGCAGCTTTAAGATACTGTTCCATGAGCCACTTGTCCTGCTCCTCGATGGTCATATTACTGTTGTCCAGAACTATGGCGTCATCGGCTTTACGAAGAGGGGAAACAGCACGATGGGAATCTATGTAGTCACGTTCACGCACGTTCTTGAGAACTTCCTCATATACAGGATTCTCACCTTTAAGGTTGAGCTCATCAAAACGGCGCTGCGCACGTATCTCGTCACTGGCGGTTACAAAAACCTTGAGTTGAGCGTTAGGAAACACGGTGGTTCCGATATCGCGCCCATCCATTATTATGGCGCCTGCCTTGCCCATCTCCCTTTGTAACTTCACCATAGCCTCTCTTACGAACCCTATTGCAGATATCGGACTGACATTGCCCGACACCTCCATACCGCGTATCTGACGCTCTACGTTCTCGCCATTAAGTATGGTGTATTGCTGACCGTTCTCATGGCCGAAAGATATCTTTATCAGGGGAAGTTCCTTGCGTAAGGATTCTTCATCAATGCCGTTTTTACCGATGAATCCGCGGCGCATGGCATACAGGGTTACCGCGCGGTACATGGCTCCGGTATCAATATAAGTGTATCCTATTGCTTTTGCAAGCGCTTTGGCCATAGTGCTCTTACCGCACGACGAATGGCCATCCATTGCGATGATTATCTTTTTCATATGCTGAATGCGAAATTGCAGATTAAAGATGATTCCGATACCTGGTATTTGCCGTAGGAGAGGTCAAACATGATCTTGCCTATACGCAAACCTGTACCTACGGACAATCCCGTAAAGCCCTTGCTTCCGTTTCCCGACATCTCGGTGCGCGTGCGCAGGTTGCAACCCATAGCCACATAAAAACGCTCCGTAAGGTTTACGTCCACTCCCAACGAGACATGCCGCTTGAATATCTCCCCGAAGCCCTTGCGGGCATCCTCTGCAAAATAAAAATCAGATTCATCCCAACGTGTCAGATTATCCATTGACACGGTAAAGCGCAAAGGGGCATGAGCAGGATCCCATGTAATACCGGCGCATAGGTCAAACGGCAGTTTCTGGAACGTATTCTCAAAAGCTTTAATCTGTCCGCCCAGGCTGGTCGCTGCCAAACCTGCCGACAAACCTTTTTCGGGATCTGTCCAAAGCAGTCCCAGATCTACTCCTATGGCTACAGATGTCATGGAACTGTACCTGGACGAAATCATATTTGCCGTCACTCCACCGCTCAGGTTATCGGTCAGCATATATGACCAGGTGGCGCCCAATGCCATATCCTTAGCGGTAAAAGTACCGGTAACAGTGCCGTCGGCAGTAGTCTCCGTCATTTTGCCGTAACTGACATAACGAGCACTGAAGGCATAATGCGAACGTTCGTCAAAACGGTTGCTGAACTGTGCTCCAGCCACTGTCGTACCCGAATACCATGTCATGGCATTCAATCCAAGCAGCCTGTTATCATTGGCCGAAAGCAGCGCGGGATTAAAAAGGAACAGTATAGGGTCCTGATCAAAAACAGAAACCACATGCCCTCCCAGTGATGAATTATGGGCCGAAACCGGCAGACGCAAAAACTCAAAGGAACTCTCCAGACTCTGCGCCTGGATAATGTCCGCTCCTGTAAGGAATAAGGCCAATACTACTGTCCGGAGGTTTATCTTCATCGGGAACAAATGTACAAAAAACGCATGGAACATACTTTAATGTTATAACGTTTTTAAATGCGAACCAGTATTCAGGCACATCAAGAAAAAAGTACACCAAAAAAAAAAAATTCAAATCAGAGACGTATTTCCGGAAACACCACGTTTACAAGGCAGAAACGAGGAGGAAAAGACGGGAGATAAGTATTAAAAATACACAAAAAAAGCCTTTTGTTATTCGGGATGACAAAAAGAGTAGTATTTTTGCCGATGATAATAAAAGTGTCTAGAAACTAAACTATTAATAATTATGGAAATCAAAAAGTCTGAACATGCTGACCTTGAAAGGGGTAAGAGCACTTCACTCCTGATAGGATTCGTAATGGCTCTCGCTGTCATGTTTGTGGCACTTGAGTGGACTCAGAGAGAGGTGGAGGACAACTCTGATCTCTATACTGCCAGAGACGTTTCTCTGAACGAGGAGATGATTCCTATCACACTTCCCGAAAAGAAAACCGTTCCGCCCCCACCCGCAGCTGTTACAAAGGCTGAGATTATCGAGATTGTTGAGGATGACGCCGATATCGAAGAGGATATCATGGCTTCAACCGAAGATAACGTTGAGTGGGTTGACATTGATGATTATGATGTAGTAACCGTTGAACCCGAGCCCGAAGAGGAGGAGATCTTCATGGTGGTTGAGGACCAGCCTGAGTTCCCCGGTGGCACAGCAGCTCTGCTGGAGTATCTCCGCAAGAACATCAAGTATCCTGCAATCTGCCGCGAGAACAACATTCAGGGTCGTGTCCTGGTAACTTTCATCGTAAACAAGGATGGTGCGATTGTTGAACCTGAGGTTGTAAAGAGCGTTAACCCGTCTCTTGACAAGGAGGCTCTCCGAGTTATTTCACAGATGCCTAACTGGAAACCCGGTTCACAGCGCGGAAAACCCGTACGTGTAAAATATACCGTACCTGTAAACTTCCGTCTTAACTGATTTTTCAGCAGAAAGATAGATTGCGAAGGGGTCGTTTCCGACCTCTTCGCTTTTTTATATTCGTTTTATTGCATTATATCAAAACTACTTGTTATTTTTGTGCTCAATGAAATCAGCAAAACAAATACAGGAGAGTTTTGAGGAGTACCTGCAATCGTTGGATTATTCCCACCAGCCTGACGATCTGTACGCCCCCATCCGATATGTACTGTCGCTTGGCGGCAAACGTATCCGTCCCACATTTCTTATCATGGCTTACAATATGTTTGCTCAGGATATAGAAAGTGTTTTCAGCACAGCGGCAGGCATGGAGATATTCCATAATTTCACTCTTCTGCACGATGACCTGATGGACAGGGCCGATATGCGCCGCGGCAAGCCCACTGTCCACAAGAAATGGAATGAAAATGCTGCAATACTGTCGGGAGACGGTATGTTGGTTTTAGCCTACAGATATCTGGCGCAGACACCGGAGCCGGAACTTAATAAGGTGTTGAACCTTGCCAATAAGACCTTTACGGAGATAATGGAAGGGCAGCAATATGATATGGAGTTTGAGACACGCAATGATGTTACAGAACAGGAATACATTGAAATGATCCGTCTCAAGACTTCAGTTCTATTGGCCGCCTGTGTCCAAATGGGCGCGATTTTGGGCGGAGCATCGGAATCCGACTCAAAACTTCTGTATGAGTTCGGCGAAAAGATTGGCCTTGCATTCCAGTTACAGGATGATCTGCTCGATGTATATGGTGATCCCGCCGTATTCGGCAAGAAAATAGGTGGTGATATCCTATGTAACAAGAAAACCTACCTTTACATAAATACATACCGCCTTGCTGACATAAAGCAGAAAGCGGAACTTGACCGCTGGGCAGGGTATTATGGCGACGATCCGGATTCAAAGATCGCCGCAGTCCGGGCTATTTATGATGCAGTAGGCGTAAAACAACTCTCCGAGAAACTGATAACATCGCTGTTTGACGAGGCAATGGTCAAACTTGATAATGTAAATATGTCTGCCGATAAGAAATCCCTGCTTAGGGAGTACGCCGGCAGCCTTTTGAATAGAGTCCTTTAATTACCCAACCTGATTATGCCTTACAGAAGATTACCCAACACTGACAAAGCCAGGATCCGCTCCCTGGAGACCGCTATAGCCAAGATGCGCTACAGTGATTATTACTCGCCGGTACTGTCACCGGAGCTCCTTTCCAAAGCCGACAAAAAACTTGCACAATTCAAGGAGGCAGTTGAAAGATATGTCAAATCACTTGATGCTCAGGTGAATTATTCCAAATCAGAGCCCTACCAGAATAAGCTCAAGAACGCCAAGATGTATGTGTCACACTTTCTTACCGTGTTCAACATGTGCATCAAGCGCGGAGAGGTAAAGGCATCTGACAGGAAATACTACTCAATACCCGAAGGGTCAGGTGAACTTCCCGATATGTCAAGCGACATAGCGGTAATACGCTGCTGTGAGAATACTATCCGTGGCGAGAAAAACAGAACCGACAAGGGGGGCATTCCAATCTATAATCCCACCATAGCCAAGGTAGCCGTCCACTATGAGTTGTTCAAGGAGTTGTATGACAGACAATGCGAACTGCGCCAATTGACAGATGAGGCCCTGATGGTGGTTTCACTTATGCGTCCTCAGGTCGATGAGGTGATACTTGATGTATGGAACTCCATTGAGAACTATTTCTCTGATCTTTCCGGTGAGAAAAAGCTCAAGGCTTGCCGTGAATACGGTCTGATTTATTATTACCGTAAAGGTGAAACTGATTGACACCCATTGTCACGTCTATGACGAGGCGTTCCGCGAAGATCTGCCCCAGGTAATAACAAGGGCTGTTGAATCCGGGCTTGAATATCTGTTACTCCCAAATATCAATAACGATACTCTGGATGATCTGCTACGCGTATGCTACACGTGGCCGGAACTGTGCCGTCCAATGATAGGTCTGCATCCCGAGGATCTGTCCCAGGATTTTCATACACAACTCAAATCACTGAAGCACCTCCTTGACCAGGATCAGAAAGAAGGGGCGCCACACCGTTTTATAGGAATAGGCGAAACCGGTCTTGACCTGTACTGGGACAAATCCCGATTGGATGACCAGATAGAGTCTTTTAAAGTTCAGATTGAATGGGCGCTGGAATATGATCTGCCCATAGTGATACATTCAAGAGAGTCATTCCGTCAGCTATATGATATCCTCGATTGCTATAGGAATAAAGAATTGAGAGGTATATTCCACTGTTTTTCAGGTAATATTCAGGAGGCAGAGTCACTTATGGAATTCAAAGGATTCATGTTCGGGATAGGCGGAGTTCTTACCTACAAAAAATCGTCCTTGCCGTCTGTCCTGCCACTTATACCCATCGAAAGAGTTGTGCTTGAAACTGACTGCCCATATCTTTCACCCGTACCTTTCCGTGGCAAACGGAACGAACCGTCTTATATAGTCAATACCGCAAATGCAATGGCTCAGGCTTACAATCTGGACATCAATGAAGTGGCAGATATTACCAATAGCAACGCACGCCGTCTGTTCCGGCTTTGATCATCCGGTACAATAACCCGGCCGAAAATCCGTTTATTCATTGCCGGCCACAAATATGCGGCACCATCAATGAAGAAATTTAGAGAGTTCAAACGCATAAGGACTATCCTTATAGTCGTAGCAATAATAATAGCGGTTCTGTCCCTGTTCGTATCGCAGTCACTGGTAAAAGACCTTTCGCGCGAGGAGCATTCCAAGATGGAACTATTCGCTCAGGCGTACCAGTCACTCAGCGATGCCGATGAAAACACAGACCTGAGTCTTGTGCTTTCAGTTATGTCGGGCAACAAGACCATTCCTGTCATTGTGGTCGATGAAAACAATGATGTCAAGAGTTTCCTCAATATTGAAATACGCAAGGCCGATACCCTGGCATATCTGAACGGCTATGTTGAGCGTATGCGTGCGCTTGGCAACTCCATCAAAATATACTTTGACGAATCGGACTCGGAACATTACAATGAGGTGTGCTTTGACGAGTCTTTGCTGCTCAACCGCCTTACCGTATATCCTTACATACAGATGGGTGTGGTAATGCTGTTTGTCCTGATAGCAATATTCGCCTTACTCAGTTTCAAGAAAACGGAACAGAACCGTGTATGGGTGGGCCTGTCCAAGGAGACTGCACATCAGCTTGGAACTCCCATTTCGTCACTCATGGCGTGGACCGAACTGCTAAAGGACAAATATGACGATGAACTTATCGGCGAGATGGAAAAGGACGTTAACCGTCTCCAGATGGTGGCAGAACGCTTCTCAAAGATAGGATCCATGCCGGAACCTGTTGAAGCCGATATGGTAGGCGTGCTTGACAACGTGATAGATTATGTAGAACACCGTTCACCTGCTACGGTAAAGTTCATACGCAAATTCCCGAATCCTCCGGTCAATGCTCATGTCAACGCATCGTTGTTCGGTTGGGTAATAGAGAATATCTGCAAGAATGCAGTTGACGCCATGAGCGGAAAGGGAAAACTGACCATTAAGCTGTCTGAGGAAAAAAACCATGTTACAATTGATGTGAGCGATACCGGCAAAGGTATAGCCAAGAATTCATGGCGTAGCGTGTTCGATCCCGGATACACCACCAAGGAACGTGGTTGGGGACTTGGACTGTCATTAGCCAAGCGCATAGTCACCGAGTATCACAAAGGTAAAATCTACGTAGCTCACTCAGAGCTAGGTAAGGGAACCACCTTTAGGATTGAGATTCCCAGATAAAACAAAAAAGCTTGCGGTTGCAAGCTTTTTTTGTTTTTTTAGTTCTCACTCTCTTCAGATTCCAGAGCCTTGATTTGAGCCAGGAGTTCATCGGCCTCCTGCTTGAGAGTCTCAATCTTGGCTTTTATTGCATCCACAAAACCATTGCCGGCTTTGCTTGAGGCATTCATGAATCCAAGGTTATTCTCATAAGTCTGAATCTCGCTCTTTTTCTGCTCATACTGACGCATAAGCTTTTCACGCGGTGAGCCTGCCTCACGGGCGGCGCCTCCACGCTGAGCGGGACGACCACGACGTGTGCTGATCAAGCTTGCAAACGGTTCCATAACAGCCTTGAACTGGGCGGCAATCTTATCCTTGACCTTGAAAGGCACGAATCCGATGCCGTTCCACTCATCAACAAGCTGCTGGATGGTCTGAATGTCATCATCGGTCAGTTTCTCAGGATCAAAAGACTGCAACTTGGTCAGGATATCCTTCTTGGCAGCAAGGTTGGCGTTCTCCTCACGTTTCTTTGACGAGGTGTTCTTGTCACGCTGCTCATAGAAATAGTCACAAGCACCGATAAACCGCTTCCATATGGAGTTGGTATATTTCTTCTGAACCGGACCAATCTCACGCCACTGTTTCTGTAATTCAGCCATCTTGTCGCCCGTCTCTTTCCAGTCAGTACTATCCTTGAGGGCTTCGGCCTGCTCGCAGAGAGCAGTCTTCTTTTCCAGATTGGCGGTCATATCGGTCTTGGCCTGCTTGAAAAACTCACCCTTGTGGCTGAAAAACGTATCGCATGCTGCACGAAAACGCTCAAATATCTTCTGGTTATGTTTGGCAGGTGCGAAACCTATGTCCTTCCATTTCTTCTGAAGTGCAAGTACCTCCTGAGTCTTATCATTCCAACTCTGGAAAGTAGTAAGCTTTTCAAATTCTATACCCTCGAGAAGCTCGCATATAACAGTCTTCTGGTCCAGATTCTCTTTTTCTTTCTCCTTAAGCTGCTCAAAATGCTGCTGATGACGCTTGTTGATTACGGTCGATGCAGTCTTGAAACGGTTCCAGATTTCTTCACGGGACTCCTTTGATACGGGACCGGTCTCACGGTAATCCTGATGAAGTTTCTGAAGCTTACGGAATGCAGCTACGATATCGGGATCATCGGCCAGCTTCTCTGCCTCTTCGCAAATGGCAATCTTGGCCTCCATATTCTTCTTGAAGTCATATTCACGGAACTCATTGTTGAGTTTCTGAATATCATAGAACTGCTCGGCATACTGCTGATAGGCCTTCCACAACTCGTTTGCCTTGTCGGCCGGAACCTCCTTTATCTCTTTCCATTCCTGCAGCAGAGCCTTGAACTCATTGTATGATGCACCTTCCGTGTTGGCCTTCTCAATGAGGGCCTTGAAACGGTCAAGCAATTCAAGTTTCTTCTTGTAGTTTTCTTTCTGGACAATCTCAAGTGCCTCCTGGGCGGCAGCCTTCTTCTCCTTGATAATGTTCATCAGCTTACGATACTGCTCCTCAAGCGGATCAGGTTCGGGCTTGAACTCCTCGGCCGTACCTCCGCCTGCCACGAAAGCAGCTACCTGCTCCTCCTGAGCAGCTCTCTGCAACTTATAGAATGACTGCTTGAGCGACTCCAGCTCGGGCCGCTTGGCTATATTTATATCGCCTACTATCTCCTGCAGGCGGGCTATGATACTCTCTCTGGTAAGTGCGGCTTCCTCCTGAACCGGAGCCTCTTCCTCCTTGACTTCAGCTTCTACTTCAACAGGAGTCTGCTCCTGGGCCTTTACCTCCTCTGTCACCTCTTTTTTCTCTTCCTCTTCCATAATCGGAATGTTTACATTGTTAATACCTCGCAAAAGATGCAAATAAAAACAATTCTGCTTAAAACACCAAATTTCCGAGCACAAAAGGGGCACAAAGGGGACCCCAATTCAGATAATCAGGGTGATTACCAGCATATAGATACCCATGCCGAGAAGGTCATTCGTAATCTGCACGAAGGGACCGGTGGCGATGGCGGGATCGATGTGAATCTTCTCAAACAGGAGCGGCAGCAGGGTTCCCCAAAGAGTTCCTATGAGAACCAAAGCAAACATACTGCCGGGTACAGCATATGTCACCGGATCGCTCAATCCGAAAGCCCACACGTTATAACCGAACACCAACAGCGACAGGACTATGGCATTGAGCAAGGCCACAGCACTTTCCTTGAAGACCTGTTTGATTATGTTTGAAGTATTGAGTGAACCGTTTGCCAAACCCTGTACCACAAGAGCCGATGACTGTGTACCTACATTACCGCCGGTACCTCCAATCAACGGGATGAAGAACAGCAGTGAAGTAGCTGCGGCAAAGGCAGTTTCAAAATGCTCCAAAAGCTTGGAATTCAGGATTCCACCCAGAATACCTATCAGCAGCCAGGGTATGCGTGACCACATCTGACGGAACACGCTGTCGGCGGTCTCGACGTCACCGGTAAGACCCGATGCCATCTGGTAGTCATGCTCCTGTTGGTCGCGCAGCTCATCGATTACGTCATCAACGGTAATCTGACCCTGCAGACGGCCAATGCTGTCAACAACCGGAACCGATACAAGATTATACTTTTCTATTAACTGCACGACATCATCAATGGGAGTATCAACCTTGGTGCTTATCAGGTCCTCGTCCATAACGTACTTTACCTTTGATACGGACGGGTTTGTTATCATCTTCTTGAGCGGGAATACACCTTTGAGTCGGCCGTCATCATCCACTACATAGACGTTGTAAATGTCATCCAGGTCCTCGGCCTGCTTGCGCATCTCCTGCAGGCACTCCGGCATGGACATATTCTCATTCACCACCACCATCTCGGTGCCCATCAGACCACCGGCGGTATCCTCGTCATACTGCATCAGGTCAACGATATCGCTGGCCTGCTCTATATCACCGATATGCGCAAGCACCTCCTCCTGCTTATCCTCATCCAGATCCTGGATGATATCTACGGCATCATCGGTATCCATGTTGTCGATGAACTTGGATGCGATGACCTCCGACGGGAGTTCATCCAGCAACCTCTTACGGTTGTCTTCATCCATCTCAACAAGCACATCGGCAGCCGTCTCGTTATCCAACTGACGATATACAAGACGGGCATCCTCAACGTCAAGCTCATCGCACAACTCGGCGATATCGGCGGGGTGCATCTCATCAAGGATGGCTTTGAGCTGAGCGGCATCCTTGTTCTCAATCACTTCAAGAATGTTATCCAGAAATTCCTTCTCCATAGTTCTGAATATTACGGCTCTGAAGCGGAGCCAGGTAAACGATCGGTTTTTCTATCTCTACGGTATTCAGGCCTTGCCCTCAACCATAAGCGTCAGTTTTATGAAGTCTTCAACTGACAGCTGTTCGGGACGTTTGTCCAAATAGGGGCAATCCGCCGGTAGAGGGGAGTCTTTTTCATAGACCTGTCTTAGGGAGTTACGCAACATCTTGCGGCGCATTCCGAATGTGGATTTCACAATCTTGCGGAACAAAACCTCGTTGCACTCCAGCTGGCGGCGGCCGTTACGTTGCAGGCGTATCACACCGCTCTTGACCTTTGGAGGCGGGTCAAAAACATTTTCATTTACGGTAAACAGATATTCGGTATCATACCAAAGCTGGATGAACACACTCAGAATGCCGTAATCCTTATTACCGGGACCGGAGCATATGCGTTGTGCCACCTCACGCTGCAGCATTCCGGTGCAGCAGGGTATGAGTTCCTTGTAGTCCAGCATTTTGAAGAATATCTGGCTGGAGATATTGTAAGGATAGTTTCCTGTCAGCACAAACTGACGGCCATCAAAAAGGGTGTTCAGGTCAAGCTGCAGGAAATCGCCCTCAATCACATTAAGTTCAGGATAGTTTTCATGCAGGTATGCAACAGACTCGGCGTCTATCTCGACAACCTTCAGTTCACGGTTTTTCTGACTTAGGAATTGTGTAAGAACCCCTGTACCGGGTCCTATTTCAAGAATCGGAAGGTCGGCGCGCAGATCAACAGTGCCGGCTATACGCTGAGCGATATCCATATCCCTCAGGAAATGTTGGCCTAGAGCCTTTTTGGGTCTTACTGTCCGCATCAACGTCGTCCATATAGAATATGTTTGGTTATCAACTCGCGAAAAAATATTATCTTCGCACCATAGAATACTGACCTCCCGCCGCATTCATGCGGCAAAGGTAGGCAAAATCATCCAAAGGATGTTCACTTTATAATGAAAAAGATAACTTCAACCACGCTCAAGATAGCAATACCGCTGCTGATTTCGGCCGTGGTACTTTATTATACCTATCGCGATTACGATTTCAGCCAGTTCTGGACGGATATGCGCAGCATCCGTTGGGGTTGGCTCATCGGAGCGCTTTCATTCAGTGCCCTGGGGCCCCTGTTCCGAGGTCTGCGCTGGAACCTGCTGCTTGAGCCCATCGGCTATGATGTACCCAAGAAAGATACCATCCTGACCGTCTTTACAGGCTATGCAGCCAACATAATCATCCCACGCGTGGGTGAGATTTGCCGCTGCGGAATGCTGGAGCAGAATGCAAAGGTTCCGTTCAGCAAAGGTCTGGGTACGCTGGTTGCAGAACGTGTGGTTGATGCCGTACTGCTGGGACTCATAGTGGTGGCCGGAGTTCTGGTTTCATGGAACGAATTCACACTGCTTCTTACGCCGGATGCCGATACAGTTGCCCCAGTGGCAGAAAGCATACCTCTTCTCAAACAGCCTGAATTCTGGTTCTGGACCATCGGAACAATCTTCTTTTTAGCCCTATGCTGGTGGATTTGCGCTAAGTTCCACCTCTGGGATAAGGTAAAGAATTTTGTACGCGGATTCTGGGAGGGATTCATGTCACTCAAACAGATACAGCGCCTACCTCTGTTCCTTGCATACTCCATCGGAATATGGGTGTGCTACTACTTTGAACTCTATCTGGCTTTCTACTGCCTGCCGTCAACAGCAGCACTTGGCCCTGTAGCCGGACTGGCCTGCTTTGCAGCCAGCAGCGTAGCCGTATTGGTACCCACACCCAACGGAGCCGGCCCATGGAATCTTGCCATAGTAAAGATGCTTGGCATTTACGGAGCCAAGACCAATGAGGCCCAGATAATGTCATTCGTACTGCATTTCTGCCAGACCATGATCTATCTGCTCTGCGGATTCATAGCCTGGATAGCACTTAAGATAATACACCGCGATGGAACATCCCGAAAACAGTGAAGAGTATAAAGGGCTGACCGTCAACAGCGGAGTTGTCAGTCCGGGCTCCGTCAATCCTTACCTGAAGGGTAAGCGTATTAGCCGTCCCACCCTGTCTGTTCAGGATTATGTTGATGGAATAGTGAAGGGTAACATAACCGTATTGAGTCAGGCAGTAACACTGGTAGAGAGCCTAAAGCCCGAACACCAGGCTATTGCGCAGGAGGTTATCGAAAAATGTCTGCCATACTCAGGTAACTCGGTACGCATAGGCATAAGCGGCGTTCCCGGTGCAGGCAAGAGCACCAGTATCGATGCTTTCGGACTGCACGTTCTCAAGGACGGCGGCAAACTGGCAGTACTGGCCATTGACCCCAGTTCAGAGCGCACCAAGGGAAGCATACTGGGCGACAAGACCCGTATGGAACGTCTGGCCGTACACCCCAAAGCATTTATACGCCCCAGTCCGGCAGCAGGCTCATTGGGCGGTGTAGCCCGCAAAACGCGTGAAACCATAGTTTTGTGTGAAGCTGCAGGTTTTGACAAGATATTTGTGGAGACCGTAGGAGTAGGACAAAGCGAAACTGCTGTCCACTCAATGGTAGACTTCTTTATGCTTATACAGTTGGCCGGTACCGGTGATGAACTGCAAGGCATAAAGCGCGGCATCATGGAGATGGCCGACGGCATAGTAATTAACAAAGCCGACGGTGACAACGCTCCCAAAGCCGAACTTGCCGCCAGCTCATTCCGAAATGCCCTGCATCTTTTCCCCCCATCGGAAAGCGGTTGGACTCCGCAGGTCATAACCTACTCCGGATTCTACGGATACAAGATAAAGGAGGTATGGGATATGGTATGGGAATACATGGATTTTGTAAAGAAAAACGGCTATTTCCAGTATCGCCGTAACGAGCAGGCCAAATACTGGATGTATGAGAGCATCAACGAATCACTCAAGAACGGATTCTACAACGATCCCGAGATCGCATCCCGTCTGGCCGAAGCCGAACGACAGGTACTTGGAGGCGAACAGACCTCGTTTTCGGCCGCCCAAAAACTGATTGACTTTTACTATTCAAACATGAAATGAAAAAGGTTCTTATTGACCTCTCTGTGCTGAAACATATAAACTGCGGACTGGGCCAGATAGCATACAATTATGCCCGATTCTTTGGTGAAAACGCAGATAAACTGGATTTTGAAGTTCATTTATTGCTCCCCAGAAGTCTGTTTGGAGCGTTTGGCGACAATGTCCATTATCATAGGGCATCGTCTTTTTACACCCTTTTTCCGTTTTTGATGCCCGAGTTTGATGTATGGCATTCCATTCACCAGATGAGCAGGTTCAAACCTTCCCGGAAAAAGACAAAGAACATACTTACCATACACGACATCAATTTCATATACGAAAAGAAAGGGCATGCCCTGGACAAATATTCACGCAAACTCAGAACCAGGATAGAAAGGGCCGACAGGATATTCTGCATATCCCAATTCACCAAGACCGACCTTCTGAATCATTTCCCGACTCAAAAGGAATTGCATGTGATTTACAACGGAGTTGAGTTCGGCGATGCCGCATCCGAAAAGAAGCCCGAACTTCCGTTTGCAGATGACATGCCTTTTCTGTTCAGCATCGGTCAAATCCGACAGAAAAAGAATTTTCACGTGCTTTTGGATGCCATGAAACTTATGCCGGAATATAATCTGGTGATTGCAGGAGAAAAAGGGACCGATTACTCAGATATGATAGAACGGAGAATTACCGATGAAAGCATAAAAAACGTCTTCCTGATAGGTACTGTGCATAACTCCGAAAAAATCTGGCTATACAACCATTGCGAGGCTTTTGTATTCCCGTCTCTGTTTGAAGGATTCGGACTGCCCGTAATTGAAGCCATGTCATACGGGAAACCTGTCATTTCATCCCATGAGACATCTCTCAAGGAAATCTGTTCCGGACATGCTTTCTTACTTGAAAGTTTTGAAGCCGGACATATAGCCCAAAAAGTCAGGGAAGCCATAGAAGCATACCGTAAAGACCCGTCTCTGGTAACAGAGAACACAAAATACGCCAAAAGCTTCACCTACGAACGTCATATCAACGAATACCTCCGCATCTACCGCGAAATGCTAGCAAAATAGAATTCCACGCAAGTTCAAACGTATTGGGGCGAGCGAGTCCTCGAGCGAGAGCGGCCGGAGGCCGCCCTATTTGCGGAGCAAATTAAAAAAAGGACTGAGTCCGGTAGCCCGGCAAAAAAAGAGGCGCGTTTGCGTCTCTTTTTTTTGCTGGGCTACCCGGACTCGAACCAGGAAAGGCAGGACCAGAATCTGCAGTGTTACCATTACACCATAGCCCAGTATTCTGCTCAAAAGCGGTGCAAAGATACTGCTTTTTTGTGTATCGCAAACTTTTTGGCATATTTTTTGTGCTAACACACCTTGAAAATAAACGTCATCAAATCAGCAGACGATTCTGATTTAAATTACTATTTTTGCAAATAAGAGTCATAACACAAAACCGCTACAGGATAAATGGCGAAAAAGAAAAAGAGAGAAAGTATAGTTGAAAGCATCATTGAAGGAATTCAGGAGCGCAAGGGAGAAGGAATAACAGTAGTGGATCTTACAAGCATAGAGGATACCGTATGCCGTTTTTTTGTAATATGCCAGGGAGGAACGCCAAACCAGACGCTAGCTATTGAGGACTCCATACGCGAGACGGTGAGAGTAAAAGAGGGACGCAAACCTGATTTTGTGGAAGGAACCCGTTACGCACACTGGATCGCAATGGATTACGGTGATGTTATGGTGCACATCTTCATTCCCGAACTGCGCAAGTTCTATGACCTGGAACACCTTTGGGCCGATGCCGTAACCGAAGACATTCCTGACTTGGCATGACACCTTGACATACGAATAACTGACATCAGCAACAACCTATATGGCAGACAACAACAAAAACAACAAGCAGAACAACGGTTTCAGGATTACATCCATACTGTATATATTGCTGTTCATAGGATTCGGATATATCCTTTTCAAGGATGACGGTTCAGATTTGAACGGCACAGCCACATACACTGAATTCAAGAGTTATATGGAGAAAGGGTATGTGAGCAACCTGGTAGTATTCGTCAATATCAACTCCATGGATATGTACATCAAGCCCGATTCGGCCAAGTACGTATTCGGAGACCGTGCTCTTGCCCAGCCTCTTTCACAACCCATGTTGACGGTGGGTGTAGGTTCTCTGGAAACTCTTCAGGAGTTTATTGACCAGGCGGAGGAATCAGGCACATTCAACGGTAAGGTTGAGTATCGCAAACGTTCTCATACATTCACCGATATACTTATCAGCGTTTTCCCGTTTGTCCTTATCATTGTTTTCTGGATCCTTATTACAAGACGAATGGGAGGCGGTGCCGGAGGTGGCGGCGGAGTATTCAGTGTGGGCAAATCAAAGGCTCGCGTCTATGAAAAAGGAAAGTCTGACCGCGTCACATTCAAAGACGTAGCAGGACAGGCCGAGGCCAAAACTGAAGTTGAAGAGATAGTTGAATTCCTAAAGAATCCCAAGAAATATACAGATCTGGGTGGCAAGATACCAAAGGGAGCATTGCTGGTAGGCCCTCCGGGAACAGGTAAGACTCTGTTGGCCAAAGCTGTAGCAGGTGAGGCCGATGTTCCATTCTTCTCACTCTCGGGTTCAGATTTTGTGGAGATGTTTGTTGGTGTTGGAGCATCGCGCGTGCGCGACCTGTTCCGTCAGGCAAAGGAGAAAGCTCCATGTATCATATTCATTGATGAGATTGATGCTGTAGGACGCGCCCGCGGAAAGAACCCTGCAATGGGTGGCAACGATGAGCGTGAAAACACACTTAACCAGCTTCTCACTGAGATGGACGGATTCGGCACCAACAGCGGTGTCATCATATTGGCAGCAACCAATCGTGTTGACATATTGGACAAGGCACTTCTGCGTGCCGGACGTTTTGACCGTCAGATCCATCTTGACCTACCCGACCTGAATGAGCGCAAAGCCGTGTTCGGAGTTCATCTGAGAAACATCAAACTGAGCAAGGATGTTGACGTAGACCTGTTGGCTCGCCAAACCCCCGGATTTTCAGGAGCCGATATAGCCAACGTATGCAACGAAGCAGCCTTGATTGCAGCCCGCCACAACAAGAAAAAAGTTGAGAAGGAGGATTTCCTGGCAGCAGTTGACCGCATAGTAGGCGGACTGGAGAAGAAGACAAAGGTTCTTACCGCCGACGAAAAACGTACCATTGCCCTGCATGAGGCTGGCCACGCCACCCTATCATGGTTCCTTGAGTACGCCAATCCTCTCATTAAGGTAACTATCGTACCACGCGGCCGGGCACTGGGTGCAGCATGGTATCTGCCCGAGGAGCGTCAGATAACCACCAAGGAGCAGATGCTTGACGAGATGTGCGCCACACTTGGCGGACGGGCTGCCGAGGAGCTCTTTACCGGACACATATCAACAGGCGCAATGAATGACCTGGAACGCGTCACCAAGCAGGCCTACGGCATGATTGCATATGCAGGAATGAGCGACAAGCTGGCCAACCTGTGCTATTACAGCAGCACCGATGAGTATGCTTTCCAGAAACCATATTCCGACAAGACGGCAGAGCTGATTGACGCTGAGGTAAAAAAGCTCATAGCAGAGCAATATGAGCGCGGCAAGAAAATTCTGCTTGAGCATGAGGAGGGTCATCATCAGTTAGCCCAGTTGCTTATTGAGCGCGAGGTTATCATGGCCGAGGATGTAGAGAAGATTTTCGGAAAACGTCCGTGGGCATCGCGTAGCGAGGAGATACTCGAAGATGAGAATCCCGCTTCCGAAACAGCTCCGGTAGTAGACAGTAAAGAAAAAGTGGAACCATAATTTTGTATTGGAATGAAATCCAATTTCTTGATAAGGACTATAACAGCCGTGGCGTTTGCCACAATCATGCTGTTCTGCATGCTTAAAGGGGCACCTTGGTTTGTGGGACTGTTCGCATTGTGCACCATACTGACCACAATCGAATATACCGGACTTGCCAACAAATACAAGCAAGCCGACACAAGCCGTCTGTGGGCAACCGTAGCAGCTTTCACGTTTTATGCAGCCATAGTAGGACTGTCGGTAATACAGAGTAGTGCAGTTCTGTTCCTGCCGTTCATCTTCACACTGATAGTAATTATGATCAGGGAACTTTATTTCAAGAAAAACAGCCCTATAAACGATTGGGTACATACCCTGTTTCCGGTCATATACATTGCCTTACCCTATGCACTCACATCAATGCTTGCATTTGATGTAAAAGGCCCAGGAACAGGCTACAGCCCTGTCATTCCGCTAACCCTGTTCGTATTCTTATGGTGCAATGATGTGGGTGCCTACTGCACGGGCTGCACAATAGGTAAACACAAACTATTTGAGAGGATATCACCCAAAAAGACATGGGAGGGTTCAATAGGAGGTGCTGTACTAACTATGATAGCGGCATTCCTGCTCCATCATTTCATTCCCGATTGGTACAGCTTTATGCCCGTCTGGGTTTGGATAGGAATGGCTCTTGTAGTTGTACTGTTCGGTACTTGGGGAGACCTGATTGAATCTCTTATGAAACGCGAAATGGGGATAAAGGACTCCGGAAAGATTCTACCAGGACACGGTGGAATGCTGGATCGTTTTGACAGCGCACTATTGGCAATACCGGCTACAGTAGTTTATTTAAGCCTGATCGGCTTTTATTTTTAACAGACCTATCATCTGTTCAGCAGCCCGATCGGGAGCCCCGGCCGGTCCCAGTATCATTTTCATTTGAGCGTAACCGTCAAGCTGCATGCGGCGTTCTATCGTATCGGACAGCAACGGCACAAGACAATCACGCACGTTACCCGCACTCACATCACCGGCTATCAGTTCAGGCACAACCTCCGAGAACGAAATCAGATTGACCAATGACACAAACCTGACCTTGATGAAAAGACGCTTTATCAACTTGGCTGCCCAACTGGCAGGAAGCTTGTAACACACAACCTGTGGTATACCCAGAAGCGCTGTTTCAAGAGTTGCAGTGCCGGATGTCACCAAAGCGGCATATGCCGATTCAAGGACACCGAATGTATTGCCATAAACTTTCTCAACTTCCGAGCCAGCTGTTATGCTGTCATAAAAATCTGGCTCAATGCCAGGAGCACAGGCCAGCACCGGACGGATACAGTCAATATTTTTTATTGCCTCAAGCATTACGGGAAGGTTACGGCTTATCTCCTGCTTACGGCTACCGGCCAGTAAAGCCAGGACACGACGGCCGTCATCATCGAGCGCCGGTTTGCGGGATTTGTCAGCCTTGAATTCCTCAATCTCGTCAACCGTCGGATTCCCCACATAGCGTATATTGTAATTGTGACGTCTGAAATACTCCACCTCAAAGGGCAATATTGAGAACAACTCATCAACATCACGACGTATATTCCTGATTCTCCAACTCTTCCACGCCCAGATTTTAGGTGAAATATAGTAGTACACCGGAATACCCAGTTTGTGTACTTTTTTCGCAATCGAAAGATTGAAGCCGGGATAGTCTACAAGAATCACCACGTCAGGTTGCCAAGCAGAGATGTCCTTAAAACAGAGTGTGGCTCCGCCAAGTATGGTACCCAGATGGGTAAGAACCGGCCATACACCCATGTATGCCAACTCACGATAGTGTTTTACAAGGACTCCACCGGCCTTCTCCATCATCTCCCCCCCGAAACAGCGGAACTGCGCAGAGCTATCCCTCTGTGCCAACGCTTTCATCAGATTGGAAGCATGAAGGTCACCCGATGCTTCACCTGCTACAAGATAGTATTTCATATCCTACATTTTGCAGATGTCAAAATTAGTATAATTTTCCCATATACCGATTTTTTGCACTAACTTCACACCCTAAAAATTACACGCATGGGAAAAATCATAGCTTTGGCCAATCAGAAGGGTGGCGTAGGTAAAACCACCACAACCATCAACCTGGCCGCATCGCTCGCCACACTTGAGAAGAAAGTGCTTGTAGTGGATGCCGATCCTCAGGCAAATGCATCATCGGGACTCGGAATAGATATACAGTCGCTTAAATGCACGGTATACGAGTGCCTTGTCAACGGTGACAACCCCAAGGACGCTATCATCAAAGGATGCATTGACGGATTGTATGTCCTGCCGTCACACATAGATCTGGTCGGAGCAGAACTTGAACTCATGAACATGGATAGCCGTGAAACCGTAATGAAGAAGATGCTCGCAACGGTCAAGAATGACTATGACTATATCCTGATTGACTGTTCACCTTCACTTGGACTCATAACAGTGAATTCCCTTACTGCGGCAGACTCAATCATAATCCCCGTTCAGTGCGAATATTTCGCCCTGGAGGGCATCAGCAAGCTCCTCAATACCATCCGTATAATCAAGACCAAACTGAATCCGGCACTTGATATTGAGGGTTTCCTGCTCACCATGTATGACTCACGTCTCCGTCTGAGTAACCAGATTTATGACGAAATCCGGAAACACTTCCAGGAACTGGTATTCGATACTATCATTTCCCGCAATGTCAAGCTGAGCGAAGCACCCAGCTACGGTCTCCCGGCCATTCTGTATGATGCAGATTCCAAAGGAGCCAAGAACTATCTGGCACTCGCCCAGGAAATACTCAAAAAAAATAACGCATGACACCTCCCAAAAAATCAGCGTTGGGCCGTGGCCTTGACGCACTCATATCAACCGACTTCGTAAAGACACAGGGATCCTCATCAATCAACGAGGTTCCTCTGGAACAGATACATGCCAATCCTGACCAACCTCGTCGCGATTTTGATCCCGAAAGTCTGGAGGAACTTGCCGAGTCTCTGCGCGAGATAGGCATTATCCAACCCATCACTCTGCGTAAAATGGGTGAGAATGACTATCAGATCATCGCCGGAGAACGCCGTTTCCGCGCAGCCGGAATAGCTGGCCTGAAGACCATACCAGCCTATATCCGCACCGCAGATGATGAAAACGTAATGGCGATGGCCTTGATTGAAAACATACAGCGTGAAGACCTGAACTCAATGGAAGTTGCGCTTGCATGCCAGAATCTGCTTGAGGTTTACAACATGACCCAGGAGCAACTCAGTTCACGTATCGGAAAGAAGCGCGCCACCATTGCCAACTATATACGCCTGCTCAAGTTGCCGGCCGAAATCCAGGTGGCGCTCAAGAACAAAATGATAGACATGGGACATGCCCGTGCTCTACTGGCTATTGACGATCCCATGAAACAGCTCCAACTGTTCCATGAACTCACCAAATACGGATACTCGGTACGTATGGTTGAGGACAAAGCCCGTCAGATGAACGAGAGCCGACCCAAATCCAAAAAAAATGCGACTGACGATGCTTTGGCACCATTGAGCCGGCAACTTTCCAAATTCCTTGGTGCGCCGGTCAAGATGAAAAGCAATGCCAAGGGTTCGGGCATCATAAGCATATCATTCAAGGATGAGGATGATCTGGCACGTCTGATGCAACTGTTTGACCGACTCAAGAAATGATTATCCGATCAGGATTCATAAAAGCCCTGCTGCTCACTCTGATAGCAGTTGTCATCGCCCTTCCGGTGCGTTCACAGACCGGCGGTGGCACCCCCTTCCGTGAAGATTCACTCCGAAGCGCCCGGATGGACAGTATTTACCGTTCACTCAATGATACCGCAACCTGGGAGCGAGAGATGGAATATGTCAGGAACCTGCGCTTTGATGAGTTGCAGGACTCGGATCTGGTCAGAGATGCCCTTGATAAAAAGTCTGCGGATAAACACAGACGCTCCACTTGGGAAGAATTGGAGAAAGACAAGATTGAACAGTTTCAAAGGAACGCCTCGACATGGGAACCCGAACCACGTATAGCTGTATGGCTCTCGCTTCTTGTTCCCGGAGGAGGGCAGATATACAACCGCAAACTTTGGAAACTTCCTGTTGTGTACGGGGGTTACGTAGGTTGCATATATGCGCTCACATGGAATCAGTCAACTTATCTGGATTATCGCAATGCGTATGTGGATATAATGGACGATGATCCCGAAACCAAAAGTTATGAGGATTTCCTACCGCCACACTACGAGATAGATACCAGTATGGAGGATTGGCTTAAAGACGTGTTCAAACAGCGCAAGAATAAATACCGCCGCTATCGTGACCTGAGCATTTTTTCGTTTGCAGGCATGTACATTCTGGCGGCCATTGATGCTTATGTGGATGCAGAGCTCTCACATTTTGACATTTCACCCGATTTGAGCCTGCAAGTGGAACCCAACATTATGATAGACCATAAGGGAACCCCTACTGCAGGATTCTCTTTAGCACTTAGTTTCTGATGAATCTGCGACGCCTGACATATTTTTTCATCGCCCTGCTCCCGGTTGCATACATCAATGCACAGGAGATTTATTCTGACAGTATCGGGATAGACACCGACATTGAAGAGATCTATTCAGACAGCACCGCCGTATGTACAGATTCGCTCACTGTCGAATTCCCGGAAAGCATGGAGTTCGACATAGATAGTCTGATGAACCTGTGGCTGTCCAAACAGTACCTGTCATATGATGAAGATTGTATGGAGAGTTCCATCAACCCCAAGTTCAGCGACACCGTCTATGCGCAGCGGTTGAGCTCACTGCCCACCATAGTACCAATGCCGTACAACTATGTGACACGCAGTTCCATCGATGCATATGTAGGCCGTAACCGCAAAGTGATTTCATATGCCTTAGGTATGATGCCTATCTATGAGGACAAGTTTGTGGAGGCGCTCATCAGGTATGACGTTCCCATTGAGCTCAAGTACCTACCTATTGTGGAGTCGGCCCTCAAGCCCAAGGCATACTCACGTATGGGAGCTGCCGGAATGTGGCAGTTCATATACAGTACGGGTAACAAATACGGGCTGCAGGTAAACAGCTTGGTCGATGACCGATATGATATAACAAAGGCATCCGATGCCGCCGCACGTCATTTACGTGACCTGTACAATATGTTCGGGGACTGGTCACTTGCCATATCGGCTTACAACTGCGGACCGGGCAACATCACCAAGGCCATAACACGCGCAGGCGGAAAGCGTGACTTCTGGGATCTCTACCCTTACCTGCCCCGCGAGACACGAGGCTACCTGCCTGCATTCATAGCAGTGAATTATGCCATGAGCTTCTATAAGGAGCATGGCATCTGTCCGATGACATCGGCACGTCCCGCTCAGACCGACACCCTGCACATAGAACGCAACCTGCATATAGGGCAGCTGGTCCACTACAGCGGAATAAGTCAGGACGAATTCAAGGCTCTCAATCCACAGTATCTGACCGAGATTATCCCGGGAGCATATCGGACATGCGTGATCACACTGCCTCAGCAGTATATCAAGCCTGTCATTGAGGCAGGAGATTCCCTCTACGAGTATGACAAGGAGAAGTTCTTTACCAAAGCCCAACTGGCATATATAGATGACGACATGAAGAACCGTGTCACCTATGTGACCCACAAAATCAAAGAGGGCGAAACTTTGGGACACATTGCCCTGAAGTATCACACATCGGTCAAGAACATCAAGAACTGGAACAACCTTAAAAGTGACAACATCAGGGCCGGCAAGACTCTGAGAATATATAACCGTTAAAAAAGGACAGCAAGATGAGTGAAGATAATCTTTTTTCGCCCGATGAAGAGAGACTCATAGACGAGGCCTTCCAGCATCTTATTGACTCTTATCTCCAGACCAAGCACCGCAAGAAGGTGGAGATAATCACCAAGGCTTTCCAGTTCGCGCGTCAGGCACACAAGGGCGTGCGCCGCCACTCAGGAGAGCCGTACATAATGCATCCTCTTGCCGTAGCACAGATAGTATGCTCCGAGATCGGGCTCGGATCGACATCCATCTGCTCTGCCTTGCTCCACGATGTTGTTGAGGACACGGACTATACCACTGATGATATCAAGAATGTATTCGGTCCCAAGATTGCTCAGATAGTTGACGGACTGACAAAGATTGCCGGCGGCATTTTCGGCGACAAGGCATCGGCCCAGGCCGAGAACTTCAAGAAACTGCTGCTTACGATGAATGACGACATCCGTGTTGTCCTTATCAAGATTGCTGACCGTCTGCACAACATGCGTACATTGGAGAGCATGCAGCCGCGCAAGCAGTACAAGATTGCGGGCGAGACACTATATATCTATGCTCCCTTGGCCTATCGTTTGGGACTCAACAAGATAAAATCAGAACTTGAGGACCTGAGCTTCAAGTTCGAACACCCCGCCGAATACAAGGACATACAGCAGAAACTGACATTCTCCCGTGAGGAACTGAACAATATTTACGAAGACTTCACTTCACCTATAGTGGACAAGCTTGATGAGCTGGGCATAAAATACAACATGTTCGGCCGCATCAAATCACCCTACTCCATCTGGAAGAAGATGAACAAGAACAATCTGACCTTTGAGGAGGTTTATGACATTCTTGCCGTCAGAATAATATTCGATCCTTCATCACCCGAACAGGAGCAGAGTGAGTGTTTTGATATATACCTGGCACTTACAAAGATTTACAAGTCACACCCGGATCGTCTGCGCGACTGGGTGACACATCCCAAAGCCAACGGTTATCAGGCTCTGCATGTAACACTGATGAGTAAATCAGGACAATGGGTCGAGGTTCAGATACGAAGCCGCAGGATGAACGATATTGCCGAACAGGGTATTGCCGCTCACTGGAAGTATAAGGACGGCTCATCGTACGAGGAGGATGAGAGCGAGCTTACTCACTGGCTGGAAACCATCAAGGAGATCCTTGAGGATCCGCAGCCCGACTCGATGGACTTCCTTGATACGATCAAGCTTAACCTGTACTCATCGGAGATTTTCATATTCACCCCCAAGGGAGAACTGCGTACCATGCCACAGGGCAGTACGGTGCTGGACTTTGCGTTTACCATCCATACCTATATGGGTACCAACTGCATAGGCGCCAAAGTCAATCACAAGCTTGAGGCCATCAACTATGAGCTTAAGAGCGGTGACCAGGTTGAGATTCTTACCTCAAAGAGCCAGAAAGTAAGCCCTGAATGGCTGGATTTTGCCACCACAGCCAAGGCCCGTGGTAAGATAAAGCAGGTGCTCCGGAAAGAGGAGCGCGCCAACCAAAAGTTTGGTGAGGCCATCTTCCACGAGTTCCTTGAGAAAGAGGATATGGAGGTTGATTCAGCTAAGATGGAGCGCATATGCCATCTGCACGGAATGAACACCCGAGACGAACTTATGATAGCTCTTGGCCAAAAGAAAATCATTCTGGGCGATGCCGAGCGCAACATAATAAAAGGTGAAAGTGACAGCTGGTACAAGAGGTTCTGGTCATCATTCTCTTCATCGTCATCATCCAAGGATAAGGAAAAGAAAAACGAAGAGGAGGTACAGGGCGGAGTTGATGTAAAGCGCACGCTTATCATCAACGACATGGATATGCACAAGTATACCTTTGCACACTGCTGTAATCCTGTTCCCGGCGACGCAGTTTTGGGATTTGTTGACGAGGAAGGCCATATAACCATACACAAGCGCAAATGCGAGGTGGCCAACAAACTCAAGGCGGCCAAGGGTAACCGCATACTTACCGTTGAGTGGCAGATTGAGAACAGTCTGTTCCCTGTCACAATCTATATGAAAGGTCTGGACAGTATAGGCACATTGGGTAAAATCACCGAAATCATCTCAAAGAAGATGAACGTGAACATGAACAAGCTGGTGATTGAATCCAAGGAGGGTCTTTTTGAAGGCACAATCAGCGTAGAGGTCCACAGTCTCAAGGATGTGGACAAGATTCAGAAAGAACTCAAGAAAATAAAGAATATTACAACGGTTGTCCGCAAGGAGGAGTAGCGTCAAGCTCTTCCAGAATAGCTACAAGCCCTTCACGTATCTTCTTAAGACGCTCCACTATATCATGCGTATCGGTGGTCTTTTGCGGATTGTCTTTCATACGGGTCTTGGCACCCTTTATAGTAAGTGATTTCTCCTTAACCAGATGATTCACAAGCTTGATCTGCTCAATGTCATCGGTTGTGTAATGACGAATACCTTTGGCATTCTTCTTGGGATTGATCTCCTTAAACTCCTTCTCCCAATAACGCAGAGTGCTCTCAGGGATGCCAAGCATCTCTGATACCTCTTTGATGGAGTAATACTTCTTAAGTACCTTGTTGGGATTAAGTGCCATATTCCAAACTGTTTAGTCAAATACTTTTCCGTGGTTCTCGGCCAGGTTTATCATCTCCTCATACTGCTCGGCGTCAAGATCCATGAAATAGTAATTGATGGGGTTTACTCTCTTGTAGGTCTTGTTTTCCTGCACCATTACCTCATAATGCACATGAGGTCCGGTACTCTTGCCGGTCGATCCGGCCAAAGCAATCTCCTCGCTACGAACCACTTTCTGTCCAACCTTAACCAAGATCTTACTCAAATGACCATAGCGCGTCTTATAACCGTATCCGTGATCTATCTCCACCAGATTACCGTAACCTGACATCCACTTTGCATAAACTACCGTTCCGTTACCCGTAGCATATACAGGAGTTCCGGTATCACAGGCAAAATCCATACCCTGATGAAAACGGCGCACATGATATATGGGATCATTACGATATCCGTAGCCCGATGCCGTACGTTTAAGATCCTTGTTGGATACAGGCTGTATTGCAGGAATGCAGGCCAGTTTGTTTTCCTGCTCGCGAGACAACTCTACCACCTCATTGAAGGATCGGGTCTGCATGTAGAGCTTTTTGCTCAACATATCCACCTTCTGCGATGTGTTTACCACCAGATCTGCATTGGACATATCGTTCAGCTCGGCGTAACGGTTGGTGCCGTTGAAACCCGACTGACGTGCCACATCGGGAACAGGGTCAGCCTCCAAAAGCACACGATAGAGATTGTCATCACGTTCCTCAATGTCATGGAGTACAAGCAAGGCATCATCGACTTTACGTGAGAGCACACGGTACTGTGACTGCAGACGACTATTCTCGACCAAAAGGTCTTCAACCTGAGGAGTGCTTATAACAAACCAGTAGATGATAAAGAAGATTCCTCCCAGAAGGACTGACAGCAAGAAACGCCACATCCAGGAGAGCAGTCTCTGACCCAATGTGGGGAACACCCTGCGGTAAACCCTGCGGTTGGGATCGTACTGATAGTAAATCTTCCTCATAATCTTATTACAACACGCAAAAATAGTAAAAAAGTAGTAACTTTGCGCCTTCGAAAAACAATATATCAAGATATGATGACAGCTAAGGAAATACGTGATTCCTTCAAGAGTTTCTTTGAGAGCAAAGAGCATTTGATAGTCCCTTCGGCCCCTATGGTGGTCAAGGATGACCCCACACTTATGTTCACCAATGCCGGAATGAACCAGTTCAAGGATATCATTTTGGGTAACCGCGCCCCAAAAAGCCGTCGTGTGGCCGACTCACAGAAGTGCCTGCGTGTAAGCGGCAAGCACAATGACCTGGAGGAAGTAGGTCACGATACCTATCACCACACCATGTTCGAGATGCTGGGCAACTGGTCATTCGGTGACTATTTCAAAAAGGAGGCTATCAGTTGGGCATGGGAGTATCTGGTCGATGTCCTCAAACTTGACCCCAAGAACCTTTACGCCACCGTATTTGAAGGCAGCAAGGAGGAGGGTCTGGAGCGCGACAACGAGGCTGCTGCCATCTGGGAGAAGTTCCTCCCCAAGGATCATATCCTGAACGGAAACAAGCACGACAATTTCTGGGAAATGGGCGATACCGGTCCCTGCGGCCCCTGCAGTGAGATCCACATGGACTCACGCTCCGATGAGGAGAAGGCTAATGTTCCCGGCCGTGATCTGGTAAACAAGGATCATCCCCAGGTAATCGAGATATGGAACCTGGTGTTCATGCAGTTCAACCGCAAAGCTGACCACTCACTTGAACCCTTGCCTGCAAAGGTAATCGATACCGGCATGGGATTTGAGCGTCTGGTACGCACCCTGCAGGGCAAGCAGTCCAACTATGATACCGATGTGTTCCAGCCCATCATCAAGCAGATTGGCGCCTTGACAGGTAAGGAGTACGGCAAGGATGAGAAGGTCGATATCGCCATGCGTGTAGTAGCCGACCACATCCGTACCATAGCATTCTCAATCACAGACGGCCAGCTGCCATCGAACGCCAAGGCCGGTTACGTAATCCGCCGCATACTGCGCCGTGCAGTACGTTACGCCTACACATTCCTGGGCCAGAAGGAGGCATTCCTATACAAGCTGCTGCCCGTGCTGATTGATAATATGGGTGACGCATATCCTGAGCTCCAGGCACAAAAGACACTCATTGAGAAGGTCATCATTGAGGAGGAGGAATCATTCCTGCGCACACTCGATACCGGCATCAAACTACTTGACAAAGTCATGGCCGATGCCAAGGCAGCCAAAAGCACAGTGATCAGCGGTGTGAACGCATTCACACTTTACGATACCTACGGATTCCCGCTTGACCTTACCGAACTCATCCTGCGTGAGAACGGCATGACCGTCAATATCGAGGAGTTCAATGAGGAGATGGGCAAGCAGAAGGCCCGCGCCCGCAATGCCGCCGCCGTTGAGAACGGAGACTGGGTTGTTCTCAAGGAAGGTGAGACTGAATTTGTAGGATATGATTTCACTGAATATGAGACATCGATCCTGCGTTACCGTGAGGTTAAGCAGAAGAGCGGCATAATCTACCAGATAGTTCTTGACAAGACCCCGTTCTATGCCGAGATGGGCGGTCAGGTAGGTGACACCGGCGTTATAGTAAGCGAATTCGAAACAATCGAAATAATTGACACCAAGAAAGAGAACGGCTTGCCCGTTCATATCACCAAGAAACTCCCCGAACATCCCGAAGCTCCCATGATGGCTTGCGTTGATACCGACAAGCGTCACGCCTGCGAGGCCAACCATACCGCAACTCACCTGGTAGACGAGGCATTGCGCGAGGTTCTGGGTACACATGTTGAGCAGAAGGGTTCATTGGTTAGCCCCGACGGCCTAAGGTTTGACTTCTCACACTTCCAGAAGGTCACCGATGACGAACTGCGTCAGGTTGAGCGTCTGGTAAACGAGAAGATCCGTGAGGACCTGCCCCTGCAGGAGCATCGCGACCTTCCCATCGAGGAGGCCAAGAAACTGGGCGCGATAGCACTGTTCGGCGAGAAATACGGCGACAAGGTACGCGTGGTACAGTTCGGTAACTCAATAGAGTTCTGCGGCGGCGTTCATGCAGCATCAACCGGCCGTATCGGTATGTTCAAGATCATCTCCGAGAGTTCAATAGCCGCCGGCGTACGCCGTATCGAGGCTATCACCGGTGCAGCTGTAGAGGAGATGCTCTACTCGTATCAGGATTCTATGAACAACCTCAAGGCTCTGCTCCCAGGTGCATCCGTAGAGGCATCAGTCAAGAAGTCTCTCGAGGAGAACGCCGCACTCAAGAAACAGCTTGAGGAGTTCCAGAAGGAGAAAGCCGGCCAACTCAAGGGCAACCTGATTGCTCAGGCAAAGGACGTGAACGGTGTAAAGGTTATCAGCGCCGTCATTTCCGCATCAGCCGCAATGGCTAAGGATCTGGTATTCGGCATCCGTGGCGAACTGACCACCAACACCATTGTAATTATCGGCAGCGAAGAAGCAGGCAAGCCCATGCTTACCGTCAGTGTCAGCGATGACCTGACATCACGCTTCAACGCCGGTCAGATGGTACGCGAGGCAGCCAAACTGATCCAGGGTGGCGGCGGCGGCCAGCCCCACTTTGCTACTGCCGGCGGCAAGACCCCAGACGGTCTGCAAGCAGCTGTTGATTCTATGCTCAAAACGATTTGAGAATATAAGCGACAAAAGAGGTGGTTCAGTTGAACCACCTCTTTTGTTGTTTCAGTCGGGGTGACTGGATTCGAACCAGCGACCACACGCCCCCCAGACGCGTACTCTAAACCGGGCTGAGCTACACCCCGCTGACTGATCAAGGTCATATAGGCCTTAAAAGCGGTGCAAAGGTATTCCTTTTTATGATATTATCCAATAAAACCCCAAAATTATTTTGAGGAATTCTTAATCTCCTTAATCTTGGCTTTGACAGGTGCCTTTTTTTCCTGGCTGTTTATTATTGCGGGCAATAACATGAAACTCTCCAGGGGCTTGGCTTCGGTGAATCCCATGGGAACGGTATGTCCGTCCTCATCATATTCAAAGCCGACAAAGTATCTGGCATAAGGTTGCAGACGTTCAGTTGAGAAAACAGTCGTTATGGAATATGTCTGACCGGGTTTGATCTTGATCTTTTTTGCAGCCAGGACCTGGGCGCTTGACTCACGTTCCACAATTCTGAGGTAGATGGGGCCGACATACAGGCTGTCGCCCTCGTTGGTAACCTCAAAGGTAACGTAACCTTCATCGCCCACATGAAGACCTTCCAATCCCAATACAGGGTCGCTGCACATCTTGAGATTCTTACCGAAACTGGGGAAACTGATAAACTGGGCGTTGACCGTGGCTGCAATCATTGCGGTCAGCAACACTGAAAACAACTTCTTCATAAGCATACACGACAGATAGATAAATCAAAGATATGGCAAAGAAATACAATTGTCAAGAAAACGGAGGATTTTAACCTTCACGGCAAAAATCCAGCATCTCCAGAAAAAGATCCCGGGTTACGAGGCATCGGCACAGCGTATCGTCCGGTCCGGGAAGCAAAGCTTCAACTGAGTCCCGTCCGTTCAGGCACTCTACCTTAAGTTGGTCATACCATTTGCAGTCAAGTATCACGGGACCGAACTGTTCGCGGGTACGATATTGAATATTGCGCAGTTGGGCTGCGGGTAAGCCGCACAGGGCAAATCCCAGATACGAAGCACCGGTCATACCCCATGCTGCGGCCCCTCCCTCACGATACTCCTGTCCGTGGCTGATTGCCGTTGCATCAAAAGCATGCTCAAGCACAATAGAAAACGGTTTCTGTCCCATAGACTGCAAAAATAACATAATTGTAACAGATTATCCGTAACTGATTAAACCATTCAGGCTTCGCGTAGTCAAAACAATACATTTCGCGCTTATGAAGAGAGCATTTCTGTTACTGACCATTTTCTCACTACTCATACCCTCGGTATGTGCTGCACAGAAAGATAAGGAGAAATCAAAGCTGGACGGCAAGGTCTCTGTCAATGCTCATATTATAGACGGCTCCACTACCGAAAACATGCCTCAAGTAACTGTTCAGTTATTTGAGTTACCTGATACTACATTCATCTACGGAACCATTACCGATAATGAAGGATGGTTCAATATCAAAAAAGTTCCGGTTGGAGAGTTTTTGCTGCGGTACTCATTCATGGGCTATTCCACTCAGGAGTTCAGCTTCAAGACAGTAAAAGAGGACCGCGAACGTGCACTTGGCGTGTTCAAGATGTATGAGAAAAGCATCATGCTTTCCGAGGCTGTGATAGAAGATGCCCTACCGCCAACTCAGGTAGTTGATGATACGCTGATGTTTAACGTGAGCGCATTCCGCGTCCCCGAGGGTTCTGTACTGGAGGAACTTATCAAACGCCTGCCAGGTGTTGAAGTTGACGAGAACGGAGGTATTACGGTGAATGGACGTACGGTTTCAAGAATACTGGTGGATGGTCAGGAGTATTTCGGAAATGACCAGCAGATGGCAACCAAGAATCTGCCTGTCAATATTATCCGCAGGATTAAGACATATCAGCGTCAGAGTGATTTGGCCCGTATAACAGGCATTGATGATGGCGAGGAGGAGACCGTCATGGACCTTGAGATAAAACCCAACATGCGAAACGGCTGGCTTAATAATATAGACGGTGCTATAGGTAAGCCTGTGGGTAAGAATGATTACGGCGAATGGGTCAAGTACCTATATTCGGGCCGCTATACATTGAACCGCTTCCAGGCCAATACACAGTTTTCCGTCAACGCCAATACGCAGAACTCAGGTCGCGGTAACGGCGTGAGTTACAATCACCAGCTGGGCGTAAATTTCTCCAAGAACATTGGCGAACCTTATCCGAGACGTCGTAACGAGTTCCCTCTGGTGATAGGCGGTAATGTAAGATACAACGGATCAGATTCCCGTTCATTGAGTGAATCCGAATCCGAAACCTTTACTACCCAGTATCAGTCTGCCTCGTTCCGTAACAACCGCTCCAACAGCAACAGCGGGAACGGAAGCGTGAACGGTGAGTTCCGTATGGAGTGGATGCCTGATTCTTCACTGAATATAATATTCCGTCCCAGTTTCCAGATAAGCCGCAACCATAGCAACTCTTCGAGTGATCAGGTGACCTTTAATACCGATCCTTATATCGCTACGGACATGGTTGACATACTTGACGAGTATCGCTTCCTTGACAAAGAGATGCTTGATTCCATAGGTGTAAACTCTCAGAAGAGTTTCAATCACAGCAAAACCGGCAATAATCAATTGAGTGGTGAGTTCCAGTTCAATAAAAGATTCAATGATTTGGGACGTAACTTCACAATTCGCTTTACATTCAGCAGCACCAAGGGAACTAATGACAGTTATTCTTTCTCTGACCAGAGATACTATCAGGACCACAGTCGTGACTCGGTAATGAACCGTTATAATGTCAGTCCTACTGATAACAGCAGCTGGTCGGGGCGTGTAATGTGGAGTGAGCCTATAGACTCGGGACGAGGCAATCTGCAGCTGAGTTATCAGATACAGGTGAACAACCGTAACCAGAACAGGGAGACATACGTTCTGTGGGGTGATGAATTTGAGGATTGGTACGAGACATGGGGCTTGCCCGATGACTTGAAGCCTTACCGCAATGACCGCTTAAGCCGTTCGGCTACCAATGTATCTCGCAACCATACCCTTACGCTGCAGTTCCGTTATAATCTTAACAACTCCAACTTTAATGTCGGTGTCAACTTTATGCCGCAATATACCGGAATGGACAACTTCCAGTATATGGGAAAGATTATAGGCGACACATCGCGTGTGGTATATAACTGGAGCCCTTCACTTAACTACCGATACAGGTTTGACCGTCAGAAAAGTATTCAGGTTACCTTGCGAACCAACACCAGCCAGCCCAGCATGGAGGATATGATGGATATTACCGATGACAGTAATCCCCTGAATATACGTAAAGGTAATCCGGGACTTCTTCCTACTTTGCGTAATACGGCCGAGGCAAATTACCAGAACTTCATTACCGAGACCCAGAAAACTATTAACCTGCGCGTATCACTTGAAAACTCACTCAGGAACGTAACTCAGAAAACGGATTATGACCCAAGCACAGGTGTTTCAGTAACACAGCCTATCAATATGGAAGGATTCTGGACCAACTGGAGCGCATCTACCAATCTGACATACAATCAGACCATACCTAATACCAAATGGCGTTACAACGCCAGCGCAAACGGTTCATACCGTCATCAGGAGAGCTATATGCGTACAGGTAGCATAGGCCAGTACAATCCTGGGGCAGGTACAGGCGGTACCGCAGTACTGAGTACTACAAATACGATATCTGCAGGTGAAAATGCATCGGTAACCTACCGTAACCAGTGGCTCGAAATAACGGCAAACGGTCGTTTCACATACAATCATTCCGAGAATAACCAGCGTCAGAACCAGAATATGGATACCTACACGTTCAGTTACGGAGGTAGAGCCAACGCCCGTCTGCCCTGGAGGAATCTGAACCTGGGTACCGATATTACTATGCAAAGCCGTCGAGGCTACAGCGGTTCATACAATCGTAATGACCTTATATGGAATGCCAACGCATCATTCAGTTTCCTTAAGGGCAATGCCGGAACCATACAGATACAGTATTACGATATCCTGAATGACGAGACCAATGTAACCCGTTCGGTATCAACTACAGGCCGTACCGATACCAAGAACAACAACATCCACAGTTATATCATGGTTCACTTCATACTCCGTGTGAATGTGTTCGGTACACGTGCTGCACGCCAGGAGATGCGTCATGAGAACCGTGCCATGATGGGTAGAGGCGGATTCGGCGGTGGAATGGGCGGCCCCGGAGGCGGCGGAATGGGCGGCCCCGGAGGCGGCGGAATGCGTGGCGGCGGCCCCAGATAAAAATTACTTGAAGAAAGAGAAGTGTACTGATCCGTACACCTTCATATCGGTGAAGCGAGGATGATCCTTAAAGTCATTCTTGCTTCCGTGTTCTAATACGAATATGCCATCCGGAGCAAGAAGGTTTGCCTCAAATACAAGGTCTGGAATTTCGGCCAGATTCTCCAACTGGTAGGGAGGATCGGCAAATATGAAATCGAACTGTGTACTGCAGCCGGCAATATACTTGAATACATCACCTTTTACAGGAAGACACTTATCGGTCTTAACTGTCTCCATCACTTTGCAAATGAATGCATGATGGGCGGGATCCTTCTCAACGCTTACTACATGAGAGCATCCTCTCGACACAAGCTCTATGCTTATGCTACCTGTTCCCGAGAACAGGTCAAGGGCTGTGGTGCCCTCCAGGTCTATCCTGTTGGCCAGGATGTTAAATAGACTCTCCTTGGCAAAATCAGTGGTGGGACGCGCACTGAATGTTCTTGGCACGTCCCACCTCCTGTGTTTGTATATTCCGCTTATTACGCGCAATGTATTATTCCCAGTTACCGGAGTTGTTATCAACCTTCATACCGCGATAACGGCCACGATCGTCGCAATCCTCCAGGAGGTTAATGATCTCCTGCTTGTCAAGACCGCCCCCCTCGCTCTCAGCTCCAAGGTAGTTGACGAACAGGGTCTTTGCCTCAAACGAATATGTGATTACACCTGCTTTTGAGGTATCCGAAGATGTTGAAAGCTCAAATTCCTTACCGTTGCCGAAAGGTACATAACGCAATGAGTCCGGATTGATCCTTCCCTTGTAGAGTGAATCATAAAGGCTTACGAATTCTGTCTCGCGGCTGAAAAGGAACTCCTTGGTGCCATCCTCATTGATGGTGATGAAACCCTCCTTGGCAGCTCTCTGCCAAAGGGTATCAGCTTCATACTGTTTCTGGGCAGCCTTGCGGCCCTTCAGTTTAGCAGCCTCCTGCTCAGCTGTCTGAGCTTTTGCATAAAGAGCAAGAACCTTATTCTCTGTCCAGTTGTTCTCCAACTGATCATCAGTCAATTCACCGATTTTCTTGGTGATGGGAAGCTTACCTGTCTTGATGAAGGCGGCAAGAGTATCAAAATCGTTGCAATAACCGCTATGCTGGTAGTTATATTCAGTCTGTGCGGCCTTGATGTCCATAAGTCTTTCTATAACAGCCTTGTCACGGATACTCTTTTCGTTTGCAAATCTGATAGGATTCATTATGCTACCGTAAACAATGTAGATAAGTGCTACAATGCAGATTGCAAGAAGAATGTTGACGACTTTTTTCATATCGGATGTTTTTATTTATTTTCGCATCGCAAAAATAGAACATTTATCCGTATTAATCCATAAAACAACATTTTTTTGCTTTTCGGATCTATGATTGACCCTCTTTTTCAGGATATTGCCGATCAATTTCCCTTTGAGCCCACCGCCGAACAATCAGTGGCGATGAACCGTCTGGCAATATTCGTGAATAATCCGGCTCCACGTCAGGTCTTTCTCATGAAAGGCTATGCAGGAACGGGTAAAACGGCAATCATCAGCGCGCTTGTACGCACAATGGTCCGGCATAGAAAAAAGGTTGTTCTGATGGCTCCTACCGGCCGGGCAGCAAAGGTATTCTCAAATACTTCCGGTTTTCCGGCCTGCACCATACACAAGAAGATTTATCGGCAGAAATCAATCGTTGACATAGGCAGCTTTCAACTTGACCGGAATATGCATGAGCATACGTTGTTTCTGGTCGATGAGGCATCCATGATTTCAAACGAAGGTCTTTCGGGTTCCATGTTCGGTACCGGGCGTCTCCTGGATGACCTTATAAGCTACGTCTATTCCGGAGTCGATTGCAGGCTTCTGATGTTGGGCGACCAGGCCCAGCTACCTCCTGTAGGTGAGCATGAAAGTCCGGGACTATCGGCCGAAGTAATGAGCTCCTATGGACTGAACGTATCGGAATTCTGTCTTGAAAATGTAATGCGCCAGATGCAGGAATCCGGAATTCTTCACAATGCAACCGCCTTGAGGGATTTTGCCCGGGGTATAGGTCCGACAGGGGTATTCCGCTTCAAACTTGACGGATTCAAGGATGTGGTCAGAATTTCGGGAAACGAGCTGATTGAGACGCTGAGCGGATGTTACAGCCGTGACGGCATAGACCAGACAATGGTGCTGTGCCGCTCCAACAAACGTGCTATAATCTACAACAACGGCATACGCAACACCATACTGGACCGCGAGGATGAACTATGCCGCGGTGACAGTGTGATGATTGTAAAGAACAATTATTACTGGACAGAGCATCTCATGGCCGAAGAAGGAGCCGATTCATATACCGAGATGCCATCCTTTATAGCCAACGGTGACATTGCGGTTATACGCCGGGTACGCCGTCAAAGAGAACTTTACGGATTCAGGTTTGAAGATGCCATACTTTCATTTCCGGACTATAATGATCTTGAAATGGAGGTCACTCTACTGCTGGATACGCTTCACAGCGAGTCTCCGTCACTGACACGCGAAGAGAGCGACAAACTGTTCAACAACGTGATGGAGGACTACGCTGAAATTCCATCCAAAAAGAAAAGGATGGAGAACCTGCGTGAGAATAAGCATTTCAATGCTCTGCAAATAAAATATGCTTATGCTGTAACCTGCCATAAAGCTCAGGGTGGCCAATGGAAGAACATCTTCATTGATCAGGGATTCGTACCCGAAGACGGCAGGGATGAAGATTATTACCGCTGGCTGTACACTGCCCTCACCCGCGCCACAGAAACGGTCTATCTTGTCAATTGGCCGGAAAAATGATACAATTGGGGACAGACCCCTTTTGTACATTTTTTGTAACTTCGCACTTTTAGAGCGTTTTTTCCGTTATGAATAATGTCACATATTACATATGTGCAGTTGTACTGCTGCTGATGTTTGTCCTGTACTGGCTTGACCGATGGAACAAGACGCACAGGAATGGCACAGGCAATGCTTCCCCGGAACAGCAGGAGCCCCCTGTTCCTGCCGGAGAATGTTGCGGAAAGCATTTGGTTTGCGAGAAGCAGAAACTGGCCGAGGCACGTATGCGCAGTGCACAGTATTTCGATGACGAGGAGCTGGACAGATTCCGCGGACGCAAATCGGACGGATATGATGACAAGGAGGTTGAGGAGTTCCGCTACATAATGTACACAATGCGTCAGGATGAAGTCAGGGATTGGATGGAATGCCTGCAAGCCAGAGATATAGAACTCCCCGACGAACTTAAGGAAGAGTGCTATGCCATGATGAACGAGATAGAGTGAAATGAGACGTACAACGATAGTCATTTATGCATTGCTGTTGATGCTGGTTACAGTAGCGACAGGATGTTCTACGTCTAACAACACAGCGGTATCCCGATCATATCAGGCTATGGTAACCAGGTACAATGTATACTTTAACGGAAATGAAGCATACAAGAGAGGATACCAAGCGCAGGAAAAAGCCAAAGAGGACAACCTTCTGGAGATCCTCGACCTCTACCCTATAAGCGACGAAAGAGTTCGCAGTACCGGTTCATCGGATTTTGACCTGGCAATCGAGAAATCACAGAAAGCAGTGAAACTACACTCTATTTCCGCCAAGCCAAAGAAAAAGAACGGTACTCCCACAGAATCAGATAAAGCATTTCAGAATAAGAACGAGTACAACCCCTATCTGTGGCACGCCTGGTTCCTTATGGCCGATGCCCAGCGTCAGAAAGGCGATTTCATTGAAGCAGCCAGCACCTACTCCTATATTTCAAAGCTCTATTATGACGAACCGGAAATAGTAGCCGAATCCCAATACAAAATGGCCCAATGCTATTCCGAGTTGGGATGGAATTATGAGTCAGAGGAACTCTTCCAGCGTTCAGGAGAGACAAAGACCAGTCTTGCACGCCGACAGGATTATCAGGCAAGATTTGCATCACACCTGTTGAACCAGGAAAGATATGAAGAGAGTATACCCCTGCTTGAAAGCGCCATCAACCGCAAGGGAGTAAGCAAGACCCAGCGCATACGCGAAAAATATCTGCTAGCCCAACTATACAAGACAACAGACCGCAATGATGATGCATATCGGATGTTCGGTAAGGTAATTCGTATGAGCCCTCCACACCAGATTGAATTCTATGCCCGGATACAGCAGACCGAGACAATGGCTACAGGAGGCAACGTACGCAAGATAATGAAGAAGCTCCAGAGGATGGAACGCGATCCCAAAAACAGGGAAAATCTGGATCAGATATACTATGCTATGGGAAACATCCATCTGGTAAGAGGCGATACCGCAACTGCCCTGGCCTTATATAATGAGGGACTTGACAAGAGTCAGAAAGCATCGCCCGAGAAAGGAATCCTTCTGCTTACTATGGCCAACCTGTACTGGGACCGTAAGGATTATCCCAACGCCTCACGATGCTATTCTCAGGCCGTAGGCATGATTGACGCAACCCATAAAGAGTACGAGACAGTGAAACTGCGTTCCTCCGTACTTGAAGATCTGGTAAAAAGCACCGAAACTGTCAAACTGCAGGACAGTCTGCAATGGCTGTCAACTTTGCCCGAAGATGTAGTATACTCCATAATTGACAAGGTTATTGAAGATCTCAAGGAACAGGATCAACTGGAAGAGGAACAACGCGTAAAGAAGGAGAGGGAAGCCGCACGTAAAGGTATCGCATCAGAAATGTCAATAACCGACGATGATGCCTCATCGGCAGGAGGATGGTATTTCTACAATGCCAAGATAGTGGAACGTGGCAGAAGGGAGTTTGCAAAACAGTGGGGCAACCGCAAGCTGGAGGATAACTGGCGCAGGTCCAACAAGACAACTCTTGCACCCGTTGAACAGATTGCTCCCGACAGCCCCGAAACAATTCAGGAAGCGAATGCAGACATTCTGGGCGATATCATCGTAGAATCTCTTGACAGTATCCCGCAGGAGACCGATCCCTATAAACGCGAATACTATATCCAGCAGATTCCATACACCGACGAGGATAAACTAAAATCCGACAATCTGATATCGGAAGCTCTGCTTGAGGAGGGATTGATATACAAGGACCGTCTGACCGAATATCCGGATGCAGAGAAACCTCTGATGCGTATCATCAATGATTATCCTGAGGCCCAAGAAGCCGACAAAGCCCTGTATAACCTGTATCTCATGTATTCGCTGTGGGGTAAGAACACCGAGGCCGACATTTGTCGCGCACGTATGCAGGAATCTTATCCTGAAAGTGATTACACGGTTATGATATGTGACTCCGATTATATTGACAACGCCCGGTACGGCAAGCACCGCGAGGACTCCATATATGCTGTCACATATGCCGCATTCCGTGAAGGCGACCTTCACACAGTCAGACACAACTGTGAGATATCGGCCGGAAAATATCCCAAGGGGCAGCATCGCGCCAAGTTCATGTTCCTGGATGCGACACTTGATCTCCAGGGAGGCGACACCGACAGTTTCCTTGAGAAACTGAAAGAGATTGTAACCAAATACCCACAAAACGAGATAAGTGAATTGGCCGGTCTAATTGCCCAAGGTATACAGAACGGCCGTATACTGCAGTCCACATCGTTTGGTTCAATATGGGATCGCCGCAACGGAACCGCACAAGAGAGTACCCCCGACAGCCTTTTACCGCAGTTTAGTGAGGACCGTTATGAGCCGTTCATTTTCATTCTCGCATATCCCGAGGGTGAACTTGAACAGAACCAACTCCTGTTTGAGGTGGCACGTTACAACTTCACCAATTACATGATGCGTAACTTTGATATCAGCTTCCGCACCGAGCAAGGTATTGGTATGATGCAGGTGGGCGACTTCCTGAACTTTGACGAAGCCTATGTATACAGCCGCAATCTCTATGACGATCCGGATATGGCACGCAAGCTGAGCGGAATAAAAGCTGTCATCATAACCCGCAGCAATCTGGAGATACTTCTCAGACACTACAGCTTTAATGACTATCAGGAATTCTATGAGGAACATTTCCTGAATATACCGGAGTTTGATATAGACGGAGCGACACTATTTGAAGAAATAACCGACGACATAGAAGATGGAGAATAAAAACGGAACACTGCTTTGGGTCGATGATGAAATTGACCTGCTCAGGGCACACATACTGTTCCTTGAGAACAAAGGCTATGAGGTTGACACCGTGACCAACGGACACGATGCTCTTGACATGTGCCGCGAGCGACAGTATGACCTTGTTTTGCTGGATGAACATATGGTTGGCATGAGCGGCCTTGAAACCCTTCAGCATATCAAGGAGATTGACCCCAACATCCCTGTCGTGATGGTTACGAAAAGTGAGGAGGAAAACATCATGGACCAAGCCATAGGCTCCAAGATAGCCGACTATCTGATTAAACCTGTCCACCCCAACCAGATACTGCTTTCACTAAAAAAGAATATACACAAGCGTGACATCGTAACCGCCGAGACCGATCGCAACTACCAGCAGAACTTCGGTAAACTGAGCATGCAGATAAACGACTCCCTCACCGCCGATGACTGGATTGAGGTATATCGTCAGCTTGTATATTGGGAGCTTGAACTCAAGGAGGCCGACAGTTCCATGCACGAAATGCTCAAGATGCAGAAAACCGAAGCCAATGCCGCCTTTGTCAAGTTCATCAGGCGCAATTACATGGACTGGATGAAAGACCGTGAGAAAAGTCCCGTAATGAGCCCCGACCTGTTCAAGAAATATGTCTTCCCCGCGCTTGACAGCGGTGAGAAGATTTTCCTTATAGTAATGGATAATTTCCGTTACGACCAGTGGCGCATACTGAGTCAGGAACTTGCCGAGCTGTTTACGTTTGACGAGCAACTCTATTACAGCATACTGCCTACCGCCACCCAATACTCACGTAATGCTATATTCTCCGGTCTCATGCCCGAACAGATAAGCCGCATGTTCCCCGACCTTTGGGTGGATGAGGATTCCGAAGAGGGTAAGAATATAAACGAATCACCACTCATACAGACACAGATAGACCGTTACCGCCGTAAGGATTCCTTCTCGTACAATAAGGTGAATGACTCTGCATCGGCTGAAAAACTGATGAGCCAATTCAATAATCTTTTGCAGAACGACCTTAATGTAGTGGTTGTGAACTTCATTGACATACTCTCCCACTCAAAGACCGATTCCCGAATGATGCGTGAGTTGGCCAATGACGAGGCCGCATACCGCAGTCTGATACTGTCGTGGTTCCGCCACTCAAGCGTACGCGAACTGTTCAGATCAATGGCAGCCACAGGCCGCAAGGTGATGATAACCACCGATCACGGCAGTATAATGGTAAATCACGCCGTCAAGATAGCCGGTGACCGTACCACCAACACGAACCTGCGCTACAAACTGGGTAAGAACCTGGGATTTAATCCCAAGGATGTGTATGAGATTACCGAGCCCCTAAAGGCCCACCTTCCATCACCCAATGTGAGCACATCATACATATTCTGTACCGAGGCCGACTATTTTGTGTATCAGAACAACTTCAATAACTTTGCATCGTTTTACAAGGAGACTTTCCAGCACGGAGGTGTATCACTTGAGGAGATGATAATACCCTTCATAACACTTAACCCCAAAAAGAAATGACCATAACCATTCAGGATCTTGACCATATAGAAGATGCCGCCCGGGAGTTCATAAAAGTCATGGGCGATGATACCGTATTTGCGTTTTACGGCAAGATGGGCGCCGGTAAAACTACATTCATAAAAGCACTCTGCAAACTGTTGGGCGTAGAAGATGAGGTCAACTCTCCCACATTCGCCATCATAAACGAGTATCGGTCCGAGACTACAGCCGAGCTTATATATCATTTTGATTTCTACCGTATCAAGAAGCTCGAAGAGGTCTATGATCTGGGATATGAGGATTACTTCTATAGCGGAGCCCTCTGTTTCATAGAGTGGCCTGAACTGGTGGAGGAACTGCTTCCGCTGGACGCAAAAAAAGTAACCATCACCGAAAACAGTGATGGTTCACGTACAATTACCCTGTAACTAAGTAAGGATTTATTCTCCCAGAGAGTCCACGTAGTCAGCCTCGGCCTCAACAATGAGTATGATCTCATCGGCCGGGAACGACCCTATCTTGTCGTGCTTGGCCTCTTTGATGATATACTCCACCAGAGCATCGTTGTCAATGTCAATGCAGCCGTCAGCATCGGGCTCCTGATCCAGCACACCGCTTGTAGTGAAATAGTCGTTGATGACATCCAGTATGTAATAGAGAGTGTCATCCGAGTATTTCTCCTTCAACTCCTGCGGCAGCGCATTCTTGATGTACTCGACAGTCTTCTGATCGTCAATGTCATCCTCTAAGAACTCATCCTGTGCCATAATCAGAGCAGAGCGTTAAGTTTATCCTGATAAACGTTCTTCATAGCCAGGCCGACAACACGGTCAACCTCCTTGCCATCCTTGAGGAACACTACGGTAGGAACGTTCATTATTCCGAACTGCTCCGTAAGCTCATCATTCTCCTCGATGTCACATTTACCGATGACAGCCTTGCCGTCATACTCAGCGGCCAACTCCTCGATGATAGGTCCCAGACGTTTGCAGGGTCCGCACCAGGTAGCCCAGAAATCAATCAGTACAGGCTGTCCCTGCTTCTTGATCTCCTCAAAATTCTGATTGGTGATTTCCAATTCCATAATCTGATATTTATTGATTGAATGAATAATTGATCGATTCTTTTCTCTTGATATAATCCATAAGTTCCTGCGTAACGGTTATCTTTCTGGTAGCCGATGACAGGGATACCTTGTTGTCAGGCGATGAAAGATCAGTAAACACGAACTTAAGTGTGGTTTTGCCCTCGGTTCCGGTAAGTGTATCCAAGTCACTTACAAACTCCTTGTCAAGTTCGCTGACAGGCATGGTCAGCGTCATGGAGCTTATAGCAGAGTCCTTAACATCCTGAAGCAACTCTATTGAGTTTATCACAAAATCAATCCTCTCGGGATTGTATTTGAAAGGCTGGCACTTGGCCTTGATAAAGAGGTAATTACCCTCCTTCATCATGTTGGCCCACTTAAGCCAGGGCTCACCGAACAGAGCAATCTCCGACGAACCGGTAAAATCCTCGATACGGGTGAATCCGCAAGGTTTGCCGGTCTTGGTGCGGGTTTCACGTACTCCGGTTACCACACCGCCTAAGATCAGATCCTTGTTCAGCAGGGCTGCACGATCCTCAAGTTGAGTCACACCTACGTTGCATACATTCTCCAGAATCACCCTGTACTCATCGAGCGGATGCGCCGACAGATAAATGCCCACCAACTCCTTCTCTTTGTTAAGGCGTTCCAGCAACGGCCATTCGGCAGCCTCCGGAATAGAGGGAGTAGCTATCAAATCCGTATGTCCCATATCACCGAACAGCGAGAACTGAGACTCCATGCGGTCGGTCTGGTACTTGGTGCCATAACGTACCAGAACATCAGCAAACACCTCGTTCTTGCCGCAGGGCTGAACAAACTGCTCACGTTTTATCTCCGGGAAACAGTCAAATGCACCTGCCATAGCCAGGTTCTCTATGTTCTTACGGTTGCATGCACTCAGGTTGACACGCTGCACAAAGTCAAAAATACTTTTGTACGGACCGTTATCCTTGCGCTCCTTTACTATTGCCGATACGGCATTCTCGCCCACCCCCTTTACCGATGCCATACCGAATCGGATATCACCTTTGGCATTGACACCGAAACGGGGAACACTCTCATTGACATCCGGTCCGAGTACGTTTATGCCCATAGCCTTGCACTCGTCCATCAGCTTGGTGACCTCGGTGATATCGGCCGCACGGCTAAGTACCGCAGCCATATACTGTGACGGATAGTTAGCCTTAAGATATGCTGTCTGGTAAGCCACCCATGAGTAGCATGTAGCATGTGATTTGTTGAACGCGTATGACGCGAATTTCTCCCAGTCGGCCCATATCTTCTCAAGTTTCTGCTCGTCATGTCCGTTGGCCTTGCCTCCCTCAATGAACTTGGGTTTAAGGTGATCCAGCTTGTCCTTAAGCTTTTTACCCATGGCCTTACGCAGTGTATCGCTCTCACCACGGGTAAAGTTGGCAAGCAGACGTGACAAAAGCATGACCTGCTCCTGGTACACCGTTATACCATAAGTATCCTTAAGGTACTTCTCCATAACCGGAATATCGTACTCAATAGGCTTGCGACCCTGCTTGCGGTCAATGAAATCAGGAATGTAATCCATGGGGCCCGGACGGTAAAGGGCGTTCATGGCTATCAGGTCCTCAAATACCGATGGCTGCAATTCACGCAGGTATTTCTGCATACCTGGCGATTCAAACTGGAACGTGCCTATGGTACGGCCCTCACAGTATAGCTTGAAAGTCTTGGGGTCATCAATGGGTATCTTATCGATATCCACATCTATGCCCAGGCTGTTCTTGATATTCTCCACAGCCTCCTTGATGATGGAGAGGGTCTTAAGACCCAGAAAGTCCATCTTTATAAGACCGGTATCCTCAATCACGCTACCCTCATACTGCGTAACCAGCAGACGCTCACCAGTCTCCTTATCAGTTGCTATCGATACCGGAACCCAGTCTGTTATGTCATCACGGCATATGATGGTACCGCAGGCATGCACACCGGTACCGCGCACATTACCTTCGAGCATCTTGGCAAACTTGATGGTGTTGCGCAGACGCTCATCCTCGGATGCCGCAGCCTGCTGTATCTCGGGCACGCACTCAAGAACATTGGCGAAATTGGACTTTCGGGGGCTGCCATCAGGCTTGTCCGGCAAACGGTCCGGGATAGCCTTGCACAATCCGTTCGATATGTCCAACGGAACTTCAAGCACACGGGCCACATCCTTGATGGCCATCTTGGTCTGCATGGAACCGTAGGTGATGATATGTGCCACCTTCTCGGCTCCATACTTATCGGTCACCCACTGGAGCACGCGTCCGCGGCCGTCATCATCAAAGTCCACATCGATATCGGGGAGTGATATACGGTCAGGGTTAAGGAAACGCTCAAACAGCAGGTCGTATTTTATGGGGTCTATCTGGGTAATGCCAAGGCAATATGCAACAGCAGATCCGGCGGCCGATCCACGACCCGGGCCCACCGATACGCCAAGTTCGTTGCGGGCCGCATTTATAAAGTCCTGCACTATGAGGAAGTAACCCGGGAAACCCATGGTCTTCATGATGTGGAGCTCAAACTTGAGCTGCTCCATGACATCATCGGGTATGGGATCTCCGTAACGGACCTTGGCACCCTTGAATGTGAGTTCGGCCAGGTAATCGGCCTCAAGCTTGATACGGTACAGTTTATCGTACCCGCCCAGCTTCTTTATCTTCTTGTCGGCATCCTCCTTGGACATCACGGTCTCACCATGCTCGTTGCAGGTGAACTCCCTGAACAGATCCTCCTCGGTCAGACGTTGACGGTACTCCTCCTCGGTTCCAAACTCCTCGGGAATGGCAAAGTTAGGCATAATGGGAGCATGATTGATGGAGTACTCCTCAACCTTATCCAATATCTCGACGGTGTTTGCCAGTGCCTCGGGCTCATCCTCAAACAGACGATTCATCTCCTCGGTTGTCTTGAACCATTCCTGTTTGGAATAGCGCATCAGGTTGGGATCATCGGGAGTACGACCTGTCGAGAGACATATAAGCAACTCATGAGCATCGGCATTATCCTCATCCAGGAAATGGACATCGTTGGTGCATATAGTCTTGATTCCGAATTTAGCCGACATCTCCTTGAGGTGGGCATTCACGTTCATCTGGAGAGGATAGGCGTCGTGATTGGCATTGGGAACAGTGGCCTTGTGACGCTGCAACTCCAGATAGTAGTCATCACCAAAAAGGTTGTGGAACCATTGCACCACCTGCTCAGCTTCATCAATCCTGCCGGCGGTAATCAGTTTAGGCACCTCACCTCCCAGACACGCCGAGCAGCATATAATACCCTCGTGATACTTTTCAAGATCATATTTGTCGGTACGGGGATGCGAATAAAAACCGTCTGTCCAGGCACGTGAGACTATTTTTATCAGGTTATGGTAACCCTTCTCGTTTTTAGCCAAAAGTATGAGGTGATAGTTGGCTCCATCCAGTTCCTTGCTTTCACGCTGTTCCTTATGACGGGGTGCCACATAGACCTCACAGCCTATTATCGGTTTGAAATGCTTACCCTCCTCCTTGAGCTTGTCATTGACTTTGTCGCAGTAGTTCTTGAACTCCTTTATACCCATCATATTGCCGTGATCAGTTACGGCAACGCCCCGCATACCATCGGCTATAGCCTTGTCAACCAACTTCTTGATGTTGGTCTGGCCGTCAAGCAGAGAGTACTGCGTATGGACATGAAGATGAACGAATTCCTGCATTTTGATATTGTGCTGAAAAAGTTTTTAAAGTTAATTCCATTTGAGAAGAGAGCCATTCACGGGCGCCTCAAAGTTTTCAACAAAATACACTGCAATAAGTATGCCATTATTAGTCAAAAAGTTCTATCTTTGTCAATCAATATTTACTATCACATGGCCGAAAACAACGGAAAACATACCACAATAAATCCCGAAGGAAAGACTACACTCACAATAGTGGCAATCCTTTTCTTCGTCATTAACCTGCCGCTGTTTCTGATTCCGCCAATCGTTGGATGGTGGTCATATGTGGCACTTGGAATAACACTTTTGTTTGTCTGGTTTTTCCTTAATTTTTTCAGGAATCCTGTCAGACGATTTCCGAGTGATGACAAGGAAAAAGTGGTGGTTTCACCTGCTGACGGTACAATCGTGGCAATAGAGGAGGTCGATGAAACGGATTACTTCAATGACCGTCGTATTGTAATCTCCATTTTCATGAGCGTATACAGCGTTCACGCCAACTGGTTTCCGGTAAACGGCACGGTGACAAAGGTAGAACATCAGGACGGCAATTTCTACGCTGCATTCAAGCCAAAGGCAAGTACCGAGAACGAACGTTCCCTGGTGGTTATCAAGACTCCTGAAGGTAAGGAGATAATGCTTCGCCAAATAGCCGGTGCGCTTGCCCGCAGGGTAGTGACATACTGCAAGCCCGGTGATAAGAGTCGCATTGACACTCACATGGGTTTCATTAAATTCGGTTCCAGAGTGGATGTCTATCTGCCCGTCGATTCTCTTGTTTGTGTCAAAATGAACCAAAAGGTTACTGCCGACATCAGCATCCTGGCAAAACTTTCGTAAAAGATGGCAAACCGCATAACAAAACATATTCCCAATACCATTACATGCTGCAATCTGCTTTCAGGCTGCATGGCTGTAATGGCTGCTTTCCATACCGATGCATGGCGCACTCTGCTTTGGGTTGTAGCCGGTGCACTGTTTGATTTCTGCGACGGTCTATCGGCCCGTCTTATCAAGGCATATTCTCCTATCGGCAAGGAACTCGATTCTTTGGCAGACCTTGTCACGTTCGGACTGGCTCCCGCCATGTTATGTCTAATGACACTACGCCAGTACGACTACGGATTCAATACATTGGCAAACCTTTATCCGTACATCGGATTGGTATTGGTTGTATTTGCAGCACTACGTCTGGCCAAGTTCAATACCGATGAGCGTCAGACATCATCATTCCTGGGTTTAGCTGTCCCGGCTAATGCACTCTTCTGGTGCGGTCTGTTTCAGATGGACCTCAATGCCGTTCCGGCCGCGCCCTGGATCATAGGAGTACTTGTAATACTGTTTGCAGGACTTATGGTCAGCGAGATTCCAATGTTCTCCCTTAAGTTCAAGAGTCTTAAGTGGACCGACAACAAGATCCGCTTCATATTCCTTATTGTCTCCGTTGTTATCCTTATCCTGCTTCAGGAAAGAGGTCTTGCGGCTGTCATCGGCTGGTACATCATTCTGTCAATTCTGACAAAAGGTCAGCACTGATTAACAAGGCAAACTTTTTGCCGTCTATTTGAAAACGGGATAAATGATAATAACTGCACTCTTAATACTTTTCATTCTGTTGTTCGTACTGCTTGCAGTGCTCACATTTGCACGCGATCTGCTCGCCACATTCCTGAGTGCAGTAGTGGGTATATTCCGCAAGGGTGACCGCATGCAGAAAAGCACCGAGGGGCGCCAGACCATACGTAAGCGCGACCGCAACAAAAAGAAAGTCTACTCTGACTCCGACGGTGAATATGTCGACTTTGAGGAGGTAAAGAAATAACTATTTGTGCACCAGAGTGCCGATAGGTTCACCCGCTATCACCTTCTTTAGGTTGCCTGGAATATCCATATTGAATACGTAGATAGGCAGGTCATTCTCCTTACACATTGTAGTGGCGGTAAGGTCCATAACCTTGAGGTTACGGTTGTATATCTCGTCAAAGGTAATCTCATCAAACTTTGTGGCAGTAGGATCCTTCTCGGGATCGGCGGTATAAACACCATCTACACGGGTTCCCTTGAGCATTACATCGGCCTCTATCTCTATGCCGCGCAGCGATGATCCGGTATCGGTAGTGAAATAGGGATTGCCTGTGCCGCCCACCAGAATTGCAACTTTGCCGGCCTTCATTGCATCAATGGCTTTCCATTTGCTGTAAAGCTCACCTATAGGCTCCATGCGGATTGCCGTAAGAACAATGTTGGGGCAGTCAACCGACGTAAGTGCCGAACTCAAGCCCAGACCGTTGATCACGGTTGCAAGCATACCCATCTGGTCACCTTTGACGCGGTCAAAGCCTTTACCTGCACCCTTGAGGCCACGGAATATGTTACCGCCGCCTATCACTATGCCTATCTCCACGCCCATGTCGTGAATCTCCTTGATCTGCTGTGCATACTCACCCAGACGCTTCTCGTCTATTCCGTAACGCTGCTCACCCATCAGGCTCTCACCGCTGAGCTTGAGCAATATCCTTTTGAACCTAGCCATATCTTTTTTTTTGCAAAAATAATCAATTTTTCATTAGGGGTCTGAATCCAATATGAACTGAACCTGCTTGAATTCATAAACCCGATGCTCGCCACCAAGTGTCTGCAGCATCAGGCAGCCATCGGGACGGATGCCTTCGATGCAAGCCTCGAACTCACCCTGTTCATCACGGAAAGGATGATATCCCTCACGGCGGTAAAGACGCTCACGATAAAGCCTATCCACTTCAGGTCTATCCTGCTCGGCGCGCTCCATATAACCTATGAAACGCCCCACGATATCACCCAGCAGAGCTTCGCGATCAAACTCCCGCCCGGTTATATTTTTAAGAGAGATGGGATTGGGCGCATCGCTCAAGAACTCCTCCTGGTTCACGTCAAGACCCACACCCGCTACACTGTCCAGAATCCTGTCTCCCTGCAGGGTGTTCTCAATAAGTATTCCTGCCATCTTGAAATCCTTCCAATAGACATCATTTGACCATTTGACCGATACCCCATCGGAAAACTCCGGCCCGACGGCAGCAATCACAGCATCCGATACCGCCAATGCAATTGCCTCGGAGATGTAGAACTGCTCCTGAACCTTGATATTGCATGGGTGTGCCAGAATGCTGAACAAAAGATTCTTGCCCTGCTCAGATTCCCAGGTATTGCCTTTCTGTCCGCGACCGGCAGTCTGGAAATCAGCCACCGCCACCTCATAGTCATACGCCGGGTCACCACCCTTAAGCTCACGCAGATAGGTGTTTGTAGAACCTATACTGTCACTCCTATGCCACTTTATTCTGCTCATCATCCCACAGGCGGAAAGAACGCCTGCTCAATATGTTCAACTTTATATGTTTCTCCCTCTGCCACAATGGACACTATATCGAACCTGACATCCATATCAATCCGGTAAAATCTCAGGTATGCATCGGCCGAATTAACTATACGACGGATTTTACGGTCAGTCACAAAATCCTGCGGATCACCCCAATCAGTGCCGGTGCGGGTTTTGACTTCGACAAACACTATTGTATTGTCTTTTGTTACCACCAGATCCAGATCCTTGTGTCCGCAATGCCAATTGCGGTCATGGATGGTATAACCATGCCGTTCCAAATATCCGGCAGCTATATCCTCCCCTTTTTTTCCCAGCTCATTGTGTTTTGCCATGTATGTCAGAGTTTGTAACGCAAATTTAGTCATAAAATGCGGTATATTGACCGAAAAATCAATACCTTCGTAACATCAGCCGGTAATTATGGAGAAAAAGAAGGATCGCCCTGTCAGGAACGAACGCTACAGTTTCCTGGTCAATGCTGACGAAAGGCAGACAATTGAGAATTATCTGCGCAAGTACAGGATCAGCAACCGTAGCCGTTGGATGAGAGAGACACTCATCACATTCATAATCAAGAATCTGGATCAGGATTACCCCACCCTGTTCAATGAGCAGGAAATGCGCCGATGACACCGCAGGAGCAGGATATCAGATTCATGAAAATGGCACTGGATGAGGCCAATGCCGCTGCCGCCCAAGATGAGATACCCGTAGGCGCTGTGGTGGTATGCAAGGGTACTGTCATTGCCCGCGCCCACAACCTGACGGAGACTCTGACCGATGTCACCGCCCACGCCGAGATGCAGGCAATAACCGCAGCCGCCTCATATCTGGGAGGCAAATATCTGGACCAATGCACACTCTATGTAACACTCGAGCCCTGCACCATGTGCGCCGGCGCAATCGGCTGGTCACAGTTGCAGCGACTGGTTTATGGAGCAAGTGACCCCAAACGCGGCTACACCATCTACGCTCCAAACGCACTCCACCCCAAGACACAGGTAACCACCGGCATAATGGCCGATGAGTGCGCACAAATAGTTCAGGAATTCTTCAAGAACAAACGCTAGTTTTCTTTGCGATACTTGCCCTCGTCCTCATCCTCCAGCATACTCAGGTAGCTGGTGTAGCGCGACAGGTGGATTGCGCCGGTCTCCACGGCACGTTTTACGGCGCAGTCGGGCTCGCAGGTGTGGGTGCAGTTGCCGTAACGGCAATCGGCCGAATACTTGAAAATCTCAGGGAAATAGTGACTTATCTCCTCATGCTCCATATCAAAGGTGCCGAACCCCTTGATGCCAGGTGTATCTATTATCCACCCACCCTCGGGCAGGGGGAACATCTCGGAGAATGTGGTGGTATGCATACCGGTATCATGTTTTTCGGATATCTGACCGGTACGTTGGTTCAGTTCAGGCAGAATCTGATTTACGAGCGTACTCTTGCCTACGCCCGAATTACCCGCAATCAGTGAAACCTTACCCTTAAGCAAAGCCCGTACACTGTCCACACCCTCACCGTGCAGGGCATCGCACTCAACACACTGATAGTCTATGGCGCGGTACAGCGAAACAAGTTCATCGGCCAAAGCCTTGTCCTGATCCGTAAGCAAGTCCGATTTATTAAACACCAACACTACCGGAACGCGATAAGCCCAGGCCGATGCCAGAAAACGGTCGATGAATACGGTTGATGTAACGGGATGATTGATTGTCACCACCAGCAGGCACTGATCCAGATTACAGGCCAGGATATGTGACTGCTTGGAAAGATTAGAGGAACGCCGGATTATATAGTTACGGCGCTCCTCTATATTTGTGATATATGCCGGCTCACCATCACGTGCCGGACTGAACTCCACATAATCACCAACGGCTACGGGATTGGTGCTTTTTATACCTTTGATGCGGAAAGTTCCCTTTATACGGCACTCCTGGTCCTGCCCGCTATCGGTACGTACCAGATAACTGCTGCCTGTATTCCTGATAACTAATCCGCGCATCAGCAGCTTATACGGTCATGATCTCCTTTTCCTTCTCGGCAAAGAGCTCATCGGCCTTCTTGATATACTTGTCATGCAGTTTCTGCAGCTTCTCCTCGGCATCCTTCTCGGCATCCTCGGGCAGACCATCTTTCTGTGCCTTCTTAAGAGCATCAAGGGTATCGCGGCGGGCATTACGGATGGATATCTTGCTGCTCTCATTAACCTTACCGCTCTGCTTTACCAAGTCACGACGACGCTCTTCGGTCAATGGCGGAATAGCCAGACGGATAATCTCGCCGTTGTTGGTAGGCATGATACCTACTGCAGAGTCTATGATAGCCTTCTCTATCACCTTGATCATATTCTTGTCCCAGGGACGTATGGCTATTGTACGGGCATCGGGGGTAGAAAGTGCAGCCACGTTGTTCAAGGCTACCATTGAGCCATATGAATCCACGCGGATATCATCCAGAATGCGGATATTTGCCTTACCGGCACGGATATGGGCGAACTCATCCTCAAGATGCATGATGGCCATTTCCATCTGCTCCTCAGCCTCGTTGAGACAGTTATTTACATCGAACATAACTTTGACTTTTTATGGTTGAAGCAAAGATAAACCATTTTTATTCAATTAACCGCATATTATTAGTAAATTTGCGTGACTAACTTCATTGTGAAAAGGATGCTGACCAATTATGCTGACATACTTGACGGATATGACACCATCTCACTCGATGAGATGTCATCGATACGTCTTATGAACAGGATCGATTGCAAGTATCTGGCCAATGAGGACCAACTGATGAAACTTCTTGAAATGGCTCGCGGGGACTACATGGTCCAATCCATAGACGGAGTCCGTCAGTCAGAATACAGTACCCAATATCTTGATGACAGGTTCAATACAATGTACCTGAATCACCACAACGGCAGGCTCACCCGCCAGAAAGTACGCATTCGGACATACGTTGATACCGACGATAATTTCTTTGAAGTAAAGCTTAAGAACAACCACGGTCGAACCAAGAAGAAACGCATACATATCTCAAGTGCAGACTCTTACGTTCAGGATGGCGCATCAGAGTTTCTTGAGCAGCATGCAATGCTCTCCATACCTTTGAGCGACATGCAACCTAAGGTGGCCAACCATTTCAAGCGAATCACTCTGGTCAACAACGCCCGGACCGAACGGCTCACAATAGACCGAGAGATTACGTTCCATAATCAGGAGACAGGTCTGGACCGCAGTATGGACAAACTTGTGGTGATAGAGGTAAAGCGTGACGGCAACACATATTCACCCATACAGGACCTGTTGCGTGAACTGCGAATATTCCCCAGCGGATTCAGCAAATACTGTATCGGGATGGCGCTTACCACTCCCGGAATAAAACGCAACATGTTCAACGAACGAATCAGAAAAATAGAAAAACTTACATCGATATGCTTATGAATTTATTAGCCCCGCTTGCGGGCGGACTTAGCCAATTGGCTGTTGCAGCTTCCGAAGAGGAAGAACTGTTTGGTGATGAGGCCAGTGGCCTGCTTTCTTCACTTGGAGCCACTCCATTCTGGCCTGCATGGTCAAGCGTTTGGGAGATGGTGCTCAGACTCATCATCAACGTAGTAACCATCGGAATTATAGTCCACGCTTTCTATTATCCCAAGGCAAAAAGGCGTGACTACTATTTCACATTCTCAATCATAGGCGTGAGCATATTCCTGCTCATCTATCTGATGGGCGGTGTCAAACTCAAGATAGGATTTGCGCTGGGTCTGTTTGCCATATTCGGCATAATCAAATACCGCACCGAGCAGGTTCCCATCCGCGAGATGACCTATATGTTCGTAATCATAGCGGTTGCCGCCATCAACGGACTTGCCACCAGCGTAAGTTATTTTGAACTGCTGGGTACAAACCTCATTTTCATCATTGCACTGGCCATCTGCGAAAACACCAAGTGGATGAAACACGTCCCCTCCAAGCTTATCAAGTATGACAACGTAAAACTGATAGCTCACGGCAAGGAGGATGAGCTCAAAGCTGACCTTGAGAAGCGCTTGGGACTCAAAATCATACGAGTCGAGGTAGGCAATGTGGATTTCCTGAAAGATTCCGCAATAATCAAGATTTACTACGAGCCTATCATGGATGAGTTCGGCACAATAGATACGGTAATGAAAACAGGCAAAATAAAATGAAACATTCAATATTCTTTCTTTCCGGTTTAATCCTATTGTCATTACCGGCTTTGGCCGAGACCAATTGGGGACTGCGCGGAAACATCGGGATAGAGAAAAAAATCACAAAGGGCTTTGATGTAAGTCTTGACGCCCGATATCACCAGACCGATAATTTCAGCAGCACCGACCGCTGGAGCGTAGGCTTGTCATTGGGCAAACGACTGTATCGCAACGAGGCCAAAACATTTACCTTAAAAGCGGGTCTGGGTTATAAGTACCTGAATGTATACAACGGTTGGTCAACCAAGTACAAAGGTTCGCTTGCATACTATGAGGACAACCTTGATCCTCAGTATTACATTGACAACGGACAGAGTTTCAATCTCAGCAACTCATATGTTGACACCCGTCACCGCGCCACAGCTTCAATCCAGGCATCAGTTGAATTGGGCAGACTCAAGATCTCTCTGCGCGAAAGCTATCAATACACACATACCGACAGCGTTGAATTCACTAAAGACAAATATCGCTACAAGAACGATGCATGGACAATCAACACCGAGACTGACGGCAAATCCGCGTCCGACAAACAGGTGATGCGTTCCAGGATAGGAATTGACTATAATATACCGCATTGGAAATATGACCCGTTCGTATCATACGAGCTGTTCAATGGTATCGATGACGGCTTCAAATCCCAAAAATCAAGAATAACTGCAGGTGTTGACTTTTCTTTCAATAAAAAGCATAACTTTGAAGTGGCATATATGTGGCAGAACCAGCACGATGACGACGAACCTGCAGGTTCTTTCATATGCCTGAGTTACAAATTCGAGTTCTGACCATATGAGAAGGCTGCTTATACTTTTCCTGGCTTTTATCCTGACTGTACCTGCATTCAGTCAGGATAGCAACACAGCCGCTAAAGACAGCCTCACACAGAACCTTGATCTTGAGAACCTTCGCAAGATTGCCTTCAAAGACGGAAATGTAGTAACCACTTATTCTGACGGCTCAACCAAAAGCCACAAATTATCCGAATCCGACAAACTGCAGTTCACCACTACAGACAAACAGGACGAGAGTTTTACCGAAGATCAGGAAACATACACAATTTACGACCTGAGCGGCCGCCCTGTAAAAACCCACACCGACCGCAGTTGCGACCAGCCGTTTGATTTGAATGACCTGGGATCTGGTATCTATCTGCTCAAAACCGGTAACCGCACTATCAAAATAGTGAAATAGCGCCATTAAGGCAACCTGGGTCAAAGGACTATGAGCCAGCGTAACTCACACATAATCAATCACACGCTACGGATTTATCTGATAGCTTCGATTCTTGCCGGAATTGTAGTCCAGCTTAATTCCACCATTGACAGTATTGTGGTGGGACAATACATCGGAGCCGATTCCATATCGGTAGTGGCATTGGCCATGCCTATTGTCAATCTGCTCATGATTCCGAGCGTAATGATAATGATGGGATCCTGCATTCTTATGGCGCCGGCATTGGGCAATCAGGATTACAGACGCGCCGACGGTCTGGTAATGACCGCTTCCATCTTTTTCCTGGTTCTGAATCTGGTATTGCTGGCACTTCTTTACATATTCACAGATCAGGTTTCGGCACTAATAACCCAGGATCCGCGCTTGGCTCCAATGCTCCGAAAGTATCTGCCTTACGCGTATATCGGAGGCATATTTGCACTGTTTGCCAATTGCTGGTCACAGTTTGTCAAGGTTTGCGGCCAACCCCGTTTAGTATCGGTATTTGTCATTGTATTCATCATAGGCAATCTGGCATTTGACGTACTGCTTGTAAGAGGGTTCGGAGTCGGCATCCGCGGCATTGCGCTGGGATCATCGGTGGCAGCTGTCATAGCATTCGGAGTCATGGTGCCGTTCTTAAGACGCGAGCCCAGACCCTTCCGATTCCTGTTTCCGGCCATTCGCACGTTCCTTAGAATGCTAGCGGAGATACTCCGGACAGGTCTGCCTGCCATATTTGCCGGCATATCGACCATCATTCTTACCCTGGGACTCAACACCATAGTACTGCGTCTGATGGGGGCCGACGGCATGTTCCCGCTCAGCATCTGCATGCAGCTGTTCCTGATTGCCATGCTCCTGTACACCGGCGCCGGATCATGCATAACAGGAATAGGCGGAATAATGCTGGGAGAAAATGATTTTGACGGTATTATACGACTTATAAAGAGTACCACACGCACAGTGTTAATCGGCTCTGTCATTGCCATGGCCGTACTTATTGTAATACCGGGTCCCATAGCCTCCCTGTTCGGGGCCGATGAGCAATTCCGTGCTCTCTCCATAGCTCCCATCCGCATTTTCAGTTTCCTGCTTGTTCCGGCAGGAATCATCCTGATTATGGCCAACACATTCATGCTCCTGGGATACAATAAACTGGCTGGACTGGTACAGGCTTCCATCCTGCTGGCCGTCCTGCCGCTGGCCGTGATCCTACCCCATTGGAATATAGACTGGCTTTGGTACGCGCTACCTATTGGCATGACCATTGCCCTGATTGTAGGAGCGGCGGCATCGGTCTATATTTACCGCAACTGGAAAAAAGATGACAGCAGTGGCCTTGTTGTCAGCGTAGATTATAGTCGGGAGTCCGTTAACCACAGTCTGGAAACCCTGGCCAATCATATCAAGAGGCTGGAATTGGATTCCCAACTGGAAACCGCTGTCAGCCATTGCGTCGAGGAGATAATGATACACGAGCTTGAAATGGCGCTCCAATGCAGCAAGACCGGCTGCTTTGACATAGGCATAAGCCGGGACCATGAGCGCCTGACCATTATCGTTAAATCAATAGGCAAGGCCTATAACCCCATGCTTGAATACCATCCTACGGTTACCGATGGTGAACATGACGCCCTACAGCTCAGTATGATGATAATAGAGGGCTTCTGCCAGAGCATTGACTACCGATACCGCAACGGTGTAAACAGCCTGTACCTGAATTTTAAAATGTCCCAATAGGGACAGTCCCCTTTGGGATATTTTATAGGAGACACTGCATTATTGCCTCTTCGCCATCATCGGATATAACCTGAAAGCCGGCTTTCAGGTACATCTTCATCGCATAGTTCGCCTTCTGAACCGAGAGGGAAACACTCCTATAACCATCGCATCTTAGGAGATCCAACATCTGCCGTAGGAGCGCTGTGCCTATGCCTTGGTTGCGATACTCTTTGTACAATGAGATTGCTATTGATGGGACATCATCGGCTATATGGCCGTAGTCGTTCATAATTCGGGACCAAATGGCACCTAACACTTTTCCATCGGACTCTGCTACCAGGCAACGGTCATCAGGCTTTTGGCCAAAGTCACGGATATAGATCTGCAGGCTTTCATCATCGACAATATCCATAGGGGGAGCCGCAACACCTTCAGGAATGAAAATAGCGTTGTAGAGGAAGTCTTTTAGCAGTGATAATTCGGTCTTCCTGATTGGCCTGATTTGGTAATTCATGAGCTGCTTTGTTGTTATGATGCAAAAGTACCTAAAATATCGGGGAAATGCTCAGAGAACACCGAGCGGAGTCGAGAACACCGAGCGGAGTTATCACCAAGAATGCCCTGAAAAATCAGGGCATTCTTGTATGATGACCCCTGGCCCTGCCACGGGACATCATACAACAAAAAAAGAGTCTGAAATCCCTTGAAAGCGAGCTTTCAGATGAATTCAGACTCTTTTTTTGTTGGTGATCCGCTCGGGGTTCGAACCCGAGACCCCATCCTTAAAAGGGATGTGCTCTACCTGCTGAGCTAGCGGATCTACCTCTAATTGCTGTTAAGCGGGTGCAAAATTATGCCTTTTTGCGGATGTAGGCAAACTTTTTGAGGTTTTTTACAACACCGCGTTCCTTATCTTGAGATAGTTACAGGAGAGCATCCGTCCGCCATCACCACGCAGGTGCATAGCACCGCCCTGACAGTAACGCCATACCTTGCATTTGACGCACTCATCGGTTTTCATCCACTTGCGATCTCTATATACCTTGAAGCCGTTCTCCCATACCTGCCAGAAATCATCCTTGTGAATATTACCCTGATGATAGTCGCTGCGAATGCTCAAACAACCTGATATGGAACCGTCACTTAAAATTGACGCCACATTGACTCCTGCCACACAGCGGAACAGGTGGTCACGGGCCACGCCCTCATACGGTCCAAGAAATCCTTCACATGAGAAGTTGAGTCTTATACTACCCTCACGTCTCACGGATGTTATAAAATTCATGAGTTGTACGAACTGTTCATTGGAGAGCATCAGTTCGGGTTCAGTCACGGCACGTCCCATGGGTGCTACGGTAAAGATGCGCCACTGTCTGACACCCCGGCTGATGAGATACTCCTTAAACTCGTTCAGATAACCAAAGTTACGCTGATTGACACAGGTAATCAGATCCCAAGTCAGATCCGGGTGCTCATTAAACCAGTCAATGGCAGCATCGGCACGCTTAAAGCTAAGGTTACTGCCACGCATCCAGTTGTGTTCGGTCTCGAATCCGTCAAAGCTCATAGCTACGGTATCAAGTCCGGTATCTACAAGTTCGTTTACAAGATCACGGGTAAGCAACATGCCGTTAGTGACCATCCCCCACAGGAAACCACGCTTTTTTATCTCGGCTCCTACCTGTACGATATCAGGACGTACAAGCGGCTCACCACCGGTGGTTATCACAACCACCTTGCCACGCTCAAGATCTTTTGGACAGTTGTCCAAAACGCCAAGTAAATCACTCACAGGAGGATCTTCAAGTCCCGCAGTTTTACGACAGTCACTGCCACAGTGGCGGCAGTTCAAATTGCAACGCAACGTACACTCCCAAAACAGCTGTGACAACTTGTGTTCCAGCATATCTGTTCTGGCAGCCGCTCTACCTGCCTCAAAAAGAAGTCTTTTGGAAAAGGGGATCCTGCAATCCATTTATAACTATTTCTGACGGGCCTTTCTAATCTCGTTGTCAATAGAATCTATCTGATGTCTCATAGCCCTGTTCTCTTCGGCCCTTCGCTGCATGACTTCGGGTGTGCCATATATGACGGAATTCATCCTGTCCGACATCTCCTTTTTAAGAGCATTGACCTGATTTATCATTTCCCTGACCTCTTTTGAATCACTATCCATAATTAGGATGGGAGATAAAGTATTGTCTGAATTAGGAGATGAAAATTCATCAACAACCTCTTCGGCCGACGCATCAAAAGATTCAGCCGACTCAGCCGATTTGGATACTTTCTTACTCTTGCAGGAGCCTGTCAATGCAAGAATCATTACAGAAAACGAACATACTATCAATGTCCATCCCTTTGACAATGTGATTCTGAATTTTCTATATTTCATATCTACAGTATTTCTTTCCGGTACCGTTATTGATTTGCGTTAATATGCAAACTTAAGCAAAAAAAATGTCTTTTACGGGGATTTTGCCTACTTTTGTGTTTTGCAACGCACGCGCGCACACACGATGGCAGGAAAACTCTATTTGGTGCCCACTCCGGTGGGAAATCTTGAGGACATCACTTTGAGGGCATTACGCATCCTTAAGGAGGTGGACCTTATTCTGGCCGAAGATACACGGACCAGCTCTGTCCTGCTTAACCATTACGATATCCACAAGCCGCTGCAGTCACACCACAAGTTCAACGAGCATGAGACATCAGCCCAGGTGGCAAGCCGCATCCAGGCCGGCCAGTCTGTAGCACTGATCAGTGATGCGGGCACGCCGGGCATATCGGACCCCGGATTCATGCTGGTCAGGGAGTGTGTGCAACAAGGAATTGAAGTGGAGTGTCTGCCCGGCGCCACGGCTTTCGTGCCAGCACTGATAAACTCAGGACTGCCTTGCGACCGTTTCCTGTTTGAGGGATTCCTGCCACAAAAGAAGGGCCGTCAGAGTCGTATAGCAGCACTTAAGGATGAGCCGCGCACAATCATCTTCTATGAATCACCATTCCGTTTAGTCAAGGCACTGGAGCAGTTCATGGAAGCGTACGGAGATGAACGTCCGGTTTGCGTTTGCAGAGAGATTTCAAAACTCCATGAGGAGAGCGTACGCGGTACACTTGCAGAGGTCCACGCCCATTTCAAGGCTCACGAGCCCAAGGGAGAGATCGTGATCGTGCTTGGCGGAGCTCCCGGCAAAAAACACAAAGAGGATAACGAAGAATGAAGGAAGAGTTCCAAGTCATAACTGAGAAGAAGGCCGAAACCGCCATACTGGTTGGTATCATCACGCAGGATCAGGACGAGCGCAAGACACAGGAGTATCTTGACGAGCTTGAGTTCCTGGCCGATACCGCCGGAGTGCGTGTGATGCGCCGTTTCACGCAGAAGATTCCGCAGGCACTCGCCGCCACCTACGTAGGCAAGGGCAAGCTTGAGGAGATGCGTGATTACATAAAGCGCATGGAGGATATGGAGAACGAGGTGGGTATGGCCATTTTTGACGATGAACTCACAGCTAAGCAGATGTCGGCCATAGAGAGCGTGCTTAACGTGAAAGTACTGGACCGCACATCGCTCATTCTGGATATATTCGCCATGCGTGCCCAGACAGCCCACGCCAAGACTCAGGTTGAGTTGGCGCAGTACCGCTATCTGTTGCCCCGTCTGCAGCGAATGTGGACTCACCTGGAACGTCAGGGAGGCGGTTCCGGTGCCGGCGGCGGAAAGGGATCGGTAGGTCTTCGCGGACCTGGTGAGACCCAGCTTGAGATGGACCGCCGAATCATTACCAAGCGCATAAGCTGGCTTAAGGAGCAACTGGCCGATATAGACCGCCAGAAATCCACCATGCGCAAGAACCGCGGCCGATTGATCCGCGTTGCGCTGGTAGGTTACACCAACGTAGGCAAGTCAACCCTTATGAACCTGCTCTCCAAGAGCGATGTGTTTGCCGAGAACAAACTCTTTGCAACACTTGACACAACCGTGCGTAAGGTCGTTGTGGATAATCTGCCGTTCCTGCTGTCGGACACCGTAGGATTTATCCGCAAACTGCCCACTGACCTTGTGGAGTCATTCAAATCCACGCTTGACGAGGTACGCGAAGCAGATCTGCTTATTCACGTGGTGGATATATCACACCCCGACTTTGAGGACCAGATGAAGGTGGTCGATAAGACTCTGGCCGACCTTGGCGCAGGTGAGAAGCCCACCATAGTACTGTTTAACAAGACCGATGCCTACACCTGGGTTGAGAAAGAGGCCGATGACCTCACACCCGCCACACGTGAGAACATCACTATGGAAGAACTGCAACGCACATGGATGGGCCGTCTTAACGGTGAGTGTCTGTTCGTATCGGCACTCAAGAAGACGGGAATTGAGAATATGAGAAAGGTATTATATGATAGAGTGAAGCAGTTGCATGTACAAAAGTACCCTTACAACGATTTCCTCTATCCGGATCAAGATAATTAAAACAACAAAATAGACTATGGCAAATTTCAAGTATGCGCCCATGTTCCAGTTGGGCAAGGATGAGACAGAGTACTATCTGCTCACCAAGGACTATGTAAGTGTAAGCGAGTTTGAAGGTAAACCCATTCTGAAAGTTCAGAAAGAGGGTCTGACCAAGATGGCCAATGCCGCATTCCGTGACGTAAGTTTTCTGCTGCGCCGCTCACACAACGAGCAGGTGGCCAAGATCCTGCGTGACCCCGAAGCATCGGACAACGACAAGTACGTAGCACTTACATTCCTGCGTAACGCAGAGGTCTCGGCCAAGGGCAAGCTGCCTCTGTGCCAGGATACAGGTACCGCAATCATCCACGGTGAAAAGGGACAGCAGGTATGGACCGGATTCTGCGATGAGGAGGCACTCTCAGAGGGCGTTTACAAGACTTACACCGAGGAGAACCTGCGCTACAGCCAGAACGCTCCTCTGGATATGTACAATGAGGTCAACACCAAGTGCAACCTGCCCGCCCAGATTGACATCGAGGCAACTGAGGGTATGGAGTACCGCTTCCTGATGGTTACCAAGGGTGGCGGATCGGCCAACAAGACATACCTGTATCAGGAGACCAAGGCCCGCATCCAGAACCCCGGCACTCTGATTCCCTTCCTGGTTGAGAAGATGAAGAGCCTTGGTACAGCCGCCTGCCCTCCCTACCACATTGCATTCGTGATTGGTGGTACCAGCGCTGAGAAGAACCTGCTTACCGTCAAGCTGGCATCAACCCACTATTATGACTCACTGCCCACCACAGGCGATGAGACAGGCCGCGCTTTCCGCGATGTTGAGCTTGAGAAACAGCTCCTGCAGGAGGCCTACAAGATTGGTCTGGGCGCACAGTTCGGAGGCAAATATATGGCCCATGATGTTCGCGTTATCCGTCTGCCGCGTCACGGCGCAAGCTGCCCCATAGGTCTGGGCGTAAGCTGCAGTGCAGACCGTAACATCAAGGCCAAGATCAACAAGGACGGTATCTGGATTGAGAAGATGGACGATAAACCATACGAGCTGATTCCCGAGGAACTGCGTCAGGCTGGTGAGGGCGATGCCGTAAAGGTTGACCTGAACCGCCCCATGGCCGAGGTCTGCAAGCAGCTCTCGCAGTATCCCGTAAGCACCCGCTTGAGCCTTAACGGCACAATCATAGTAGGTCGCGACATAGCTCATGCCAAGATCAAGGCACGTCTTGATGCAGGCGAGCCCATGCCTCAGTACCTCAAGGAGCACCCCATCTACTACGCAGGTCCCGCCAAGACTCCGGCCGGAATGGCTTGCGGATCAATGGGCCCCACCACTGCCGGACGTATGGATCCTTACGTAGATGAGTTCCAGGATAACGGTGGTTCGATGATAATGCTGGCCAAGGGTAACCGCTCACAGGCTGTTACCGATGCCTGCAAGAAGCACGGTGGTTTCTACCTGGGTTCAATTGGCGGCCCCGCTGCCATCCTGGCCCAGAACAACATCAAGTCAATTGAGTGCGTCGAGTATCCCGAGCTTGGAATGGAGGCCATCTGGAAAATTGAAGTTGAGGACTTCCCCGCATTTATTTTGGTGGATGATAAGGGAAATGACTTCTTCAAACAGCTCAAACCTTGCCAGGGTTGCAGCATACTGAAGTAAATGTACTTTAGGGATATCATAGGACAGCAGGAGGTGATCGAGCGGCTCGTTAAGGACGCTCAGGCCGGAACCGTGCCCCACGCACTGCTGTTCTGTGGTCCTGAGGGTGTAGGAAAACTGCAGACAGCGGTAGCGTTTGCCCGCTATCTTCTGTGCCGCGACAAAGGCACCGCCACGGATTCATGCGGACAGTGCCCGTCGTGCGTCAAGATGGACAAGCTTGTTCACCCCGACTTGCACTTTGTATTCCCCGTTATAAACAAAAGCAAGACGGCCGGCCGCTCCACCGTATCGGACGATGAAATCGGCACTTGGCGTGAGACCGTACTGGAACAGCAGTATTTTGGTTTTGAGGAGTGGCTCAGTGCCATTGATGCCGATAACAAGCAGGCCAGCATATTTGTAACCGAAAGTGAGGCAATCATGTCCAAACTGTCACTCAAATCCGTTGAGGGCGGCTATAAGATAATGATTATCTGGCATGCCGAGAAGATGAACCAGCAGTGCGCCAACTCCCTCTTGAAACTACTTGAGGAGCCGCCTGTCGGAACAATATTCATCCTTACCACCGATGCTCCTGAGCAGATGCTTGAGACAATCCTAAGCCGTACACAACGTATAGACTTCAGGCGAATCCCGGAACAGGAGATATCGGAAAGATTGCAAGGACCAGGATATCAGCTTGATTCCGAGACAGCACAGAAAATAGCCCACCTGAGCGGGGGAAGCTGGCTTAAAGCCATAAGCACATTGCGTATCAACACAGAAAGTGAAGAGTTTTTTGACTACTTCACCCAGTTGATGCGCCTGGCATACGGACGCAAACTCAAGGACCTGAAACGCTGGTCCGAAAGCATTGCAGGCGGCGGTCGCGAGTGGCAGAAAAGGTTCCTCGCCTACTGCCAGCGCATGATACGCGAGAACTTTATCTGTAACTTCCACAATCCCGATCTCAACTACATGACCGAACAGGAGAGGCAGTTCTCGGTAAAGTTCGCACCGTTTGTAAATGAAAACAATATCATCGGACTTATGGATGTCCTGTCCGATGCCCAACGCGATATAGAACAGAATGTTAACTCCAAGATGGTATTCTTTGACCTGTCATTGAAAACCATCATGCTGATGAAGCAATAACACTTATAAAGGACAATGGATCAGGATTTCATACTCAATAACGGCAGCGGAGGTATATGCTGCAAGGGTTGCGGCCGCGGAATGGGCCAGCTACACTCCTTTGACTATCTGGCCGGTGTGCCGGGAGCCGAAGAAGGGGACTATGTTGAGGTACAGTTCAAGAACACCCGCAAGGGATTCTTTATCAACTCCAACAAGATTCCTTTGGAGAAGGGTGATATTGTTGCTGTGGAGTCCAATCCCGGACACGACATAGGTACCGTGACCATGACCGGACGTCTGGTACAGCTCCAGATGAAAAAAGCCAATCTGCGTCCCGACATAGAGATAAAACGCATCTACCGCAAGGCCCGTGAAGTGGATATGGAGAAGTACGCCGAGGCAAAAGCTCGTGAACATGACACCATGATACGCTCCCGTCAGATTGCAAAGGATCTGGGCCTGGAGATGAAGATAGGTGATGTGGAGTATCAGGGCGACGGACTCAAAGCCATCTTCTACTATATTGCCGATGGCCGCGTTGACTTCCGTCAGCTCATAAAGGTGTTGGCCGAGGCTTTCCATGTACGCATTGAGATGAAACAAATTGGTGCCCGTCAGGAAGCAGGTCGCATAGGTGGCATAGGTCCTTGCGGACGTGAGCTCTGCTGTACCACTTGGATGACCAGTTTTGTATCGGTATCTACCGGTGCCGCCCGTTTCCAGGACCTCTCCATGAACCCGCAGAAACTGGCCGGCCAGTGCGCCAAACTCAAATGCTGTCTCAACTATGAGGTCGATGCCTATGTTGAGGCCCAAAAAGGATTCCCCTCACGTGACATACCCTTGGAGACTCTGGACAGCACATATTACTTCTTCAAGGCCGATATCCTGAACGGACAGCTCTCCTACTCTACCGATAAGGTGTTTGCCGCCAACGTGGAGACCATCACCCCCGAACGCGCTCTTGAGATAATCGCCATGAACCGAAAGGGGCAGAAACCTGCCAGCCTGGATGAGAATGCAGTCCGTACTGACTCCCGCATTGAGAACGACATCCTTAACGACGGCGATCTGTCACGCTTTGACAAAAAGAAAAAGAAGAAAAAGCACCACCGTCCGGGTCACGGTCCCCGTCCGGATAATCAATAGGATGTAGTGCGCTCGCAGTCTATGCGAAGGAAAACTGTCAGCAGGATAGTAAAGCCCCAAAGCGAGGAGCCTCCATAGCTGAAGAACGGTAGAGGAATACCTATTACGGGCGTGATGCCCAACACCATTCCTATATTTATAAATAGGTGGAACAACAGGATACATACTACCGAATAGCCGTATACACGGCCAAAAACAGATGATTGCCGCTCGGCAAGAACTATCAGGCGTAGCAAAAGGCCAAGATAAAGCAGCAGGACAAACAGGGAGCCTTTGAACCCCTGTTCCTCACCCACGGTACAGAATATAAAGTCAGTATCCTGTTCCGGAACATATTTAAGTTTGGTCTGAGTTCCCTTCATAAAGCCCTTACCCGTAAGACCGCCGGAACCTATGGCAATGAGTGACTGATTTACGTTGTAGCCGGCCCCCTTGGGGTCATCCTCAAGACCAAGAATCACATTTATTCGGGTACGCTGATGCGGTTTCAGAATCTCATTGAACGCATAATCCACTGATAACAGGTAACCTACCGAACCTATCGCGAACACAGCTACAAGGATATACTTGCGGGCCATATCCTTAACTGACCGGAATATTATATAGATACTTGTCACAGCTATCAGTCCCATCTGGAGCCAGGTAACCTTGAATGGAATTACGGACAGTGACACTGCCAATCCTACAAGCATTCCTCCAACTCCAATGCCAAGCACGGTAAGCGAGAAGTTGCGGTCACGTGACATGATCCATATCATGAGTGTCTCAAGCAGTTGGATTATGGTTAATACAAGCCATGTTCCCACTTGGAAAGGCTGGTCCCCAAAGTTTATCGGACTGAACTTTATCTCAAGAATAAAGAATAGTATGGCGCAGAATCCCAGGAACAGAACACTTCCGGTCATTCCCTCGCGGTACAGCACTAAAAGAAACGCCATATAGACCAGTGCCGAACCTGTCTCATTCTGACACACAATCAGAAACATTGGTATTACAAAGATTGCACAAGCCTTGAACAGATCGCCCAAATTAGACGGATTGAAATCAAACCTGTCCACAAACTTTGCAAGCGCCAATGCCGTGGCAAATTTGGCAAACTCGGCAGGCTGCAGACTTACCGGTCCAAGATTCAGCCACGAACGTGACCCCTTGGTATCCTTTGCCACAAATATGGTTAGGATAAGCAACAGCAGCAACGCAATATAAATGATATAGGCGTATGAGTTCAGGAAGTTCTGATGAATGAACAGCACTACTGCTCCCAACGCTATGGCGCACAGTATCCATACCATCTGCTTGCCCGGACGGGTAGCAAACGAGAACAGGTCAACATTCTCCACATTGGCACTTGCGCCGCAGATACTGAACCAGCCGCACACCATGATGACCAGTACCAGGAGTACCGTCAGCCAGTCAAGTTTACCCATTACATCAACGTTCCTCCTCTCCATAATCAATCACACGACTTGAATAATCCTCAACCTTACGTTTGCTGGCTTCTGAAAGTTCGCCCATGATATACTGTTCCATCATCAGGGCGCCTATAGGCACACCAAATACTGCACCGAATCCGCCATTCTCCACATATACCGCAATGGCAATCTGCGGGTCATCCATGGGGGCGAATCCCATAAATACAGAATGGTCTATACCACGGTTCTGAGCTGTTCCTGTCTTGCCGCAAACCACGTAGTTACGATTGTTTGCCGAACGGCATGTGCCGTCAATAACCGACTGGCGCATTCCCTCAACCACAATCTCATAATTTTCCTTGTCAACGCTCACATAGTGGCGATGGGTATAAGCGGTGTCCTGCACTTCACTGTCAACCGTCTTCACCACATGAGGTGTTATGTAATAGCCGCGGTTGGCTATAGTGGCTCCAAGATTGGCAATCTGCAAAGGTGTAAGTGTCACCTCACCCTGACCTATTGCATTACTTATCGTAGTAAGACCGTTCCAGGAACGGTTGTAATGACGGTCATAATAATCAGAGTTGGGTATCATGCCACGCGCCTCGCTGGGCAGGTCAACACCAAGAGTATATCCGAAACCCATCTCTACCATATAGTCTTTCCACACAGTAAGAGCCTGCTGCGGCGATCCGTATTTGGATGCACCTATCATGTAATAATAACCCCAGCAGAAATAGCTGTTACATGATGTGGCAATGGCAAAATTCAGGTCAAGCGGTGACGAATGCGAGTGGCAACCCACCTTCAAACCACGAAACGAGAAACCATCATTGCAAGGGTATTTTGTCTTTGTATCAATGATTCCCTCCTGTAGTAAAGTCAGGGCCTGTGATGTCTTGAAAGTAGAACCGGGAGGATAGGTACCCTGAATAGGACGGTTAAGAAGAGGCTTGTCTGATCTGGCTTGAAGTTCCTGATAATGTTCACCGCGATGACGACCCGAAAGTTCCGAAGGGTTGAATGATGGAGCCGATACCATACAGAGAATCTCACCTGTCTTGGGCTCGATGGCAACTATGCTGCCTATCTTATTCTGCATGAGCTTTTCGCCCAGCATCTGTAGCTCAATATCAAGTCCCAGCGTCAGGTTATGACCCGGAATGGCCTCCTTATCAAAAGCACCGTCATAATAACTACCCTGGATTCGTCCGTATGCATCCTTTAGCAGCACCTCGGTACCCTTCTCTCCACGAAGACTGGACTCATAATATTTTTCCACCCCTTGCTTTCCTATGACATCACCCTGAACATACCAACTGTCCTCCTCTATCTCACCTTTTGAGACCTCTCCAAGATCACCCAGCAGATGAGCGGCAGCTTCATAGCTATATTTGCGCTGTTGTCTTTGGGTTATGCCGAATCCGTCAAACCGATACAGTTTCTCCCTGAAATCCGATATCTCCTCGAACGACAGCTGTGCCATAAACACCTGCTCGGTATAAGGGGAGTAACCGGGATTCTTACGGCGATTGCGGATATCATCCATCCGACCGTCAAAATACTCTTTGGTAATATCAAGGGACTGGCAGAAAGCAAGCGTATCCAGATTCCTGACGTTACGCATCACCACCGTTACATCAAATGACGGCTGGTTGCTCACAATCATCTTTCCGTTTCGATCGTAGATCACTCCACGAGTAGGATAGACCGTACGGTAATAGAGAGCGTTGTTATCGGCCGAATTGCGGTAACGCGTATCAATCAACTGAATCTGTACCAGACGTACCACATACAGGAACACAACCGTAACGACCATCAAGCCGATAACGTATTTCCTGTTGTCAAACCTGTGGCTCTTCACCGCTCAATCAACGTTTGGAACCCGAAGCACCCGTGACATATTCGGTCACAAGCATAAAAATGAAAGTAAGCAACGTGCTGAACACAATCTTCAGTACCAAAACCGTCCAATCGCCAAGCGGAATGCTTCGTAGTATGAAATATACCGTGTGATGCAATACCGTCATCAAAAGCAGATAACCGGCAAACTGCCTGCCGCCCATCGATGCCGAGCAGGGAATAAGCACATCATGACGGTCAAGAGATACGAACAGCTTCACTATACCGGGCTGAAGCATGGCAAGAAAAGTAGCCGATGCCGCATTCAGACCGGGAGTACCGGAGAATATGTCAATAAGAAGTCCCATGAAAAAAGCCCACAATAATATGCCGGAACGTTTCATGGAACTGTCAAACCTTACTATCATCCAAATATAGAACAGCGGAGTGACATATCCGAAAAGACAAATCCTGTTCAGGAACAGGACCTGTAGCAACACCAATCCTATCAGCAAAAACAGCCTGCGAATAAATGATCCGTTATCCATGTTTTATTTCATTATCTCTTCATAAAGGGCATCTATCTCCCCGTCACGGGTTAAAGTATGGACATACACCCAACCCAAATTGGATATGTCACATGCCAGATTTACCTGGATTTTCAGAGTGTAACCGTTCTTGGAATGTTCAACTCTATCAACGGTTCCTACCGGAATACCCTCGGGAAAGACCGATGAGAAACCGGTAGTGACGATAGTATCACCCAACTCCACTTCCGAATGGTAAGGCATATCCCTGAGTTGAGCTACATAGGGATTACCGCCTGTCCACTCCAGGAATCCAAAACTGTCACTACCCTTTTTCTTGCAGCTGATGCTTGTATTACCGTTGAGAATAGGCATTACAACGGAATAACGTTTACCGGCTACCATGACCACGCCAACGACACCGTCGCTGCTATAGACTCCCATTCCGGGAGCAATACCGTCACGGCTTCCTTTGTTTATGGTTATGTAGTTGTCATCCTTACGCACAGAGTTGTCTATTACACGTGCGGCAACCGCACCGTCAGATGACAACGCTCTCGCGGTAGATACCAACTGGCTGTCAGTCAGTTCATACAACATATTACGCAGGCGGGTGTTTTCCTCAACCAACTGAGCGTTCTCCTTTCTTATCAGGAAAAACTGGTCGACACCAGAACGCCATTCAAAAAGCGTCCCTGATACAGAGTTGGCCGAAGTCAAAAACACCTCCTTCTGCCGGTCATTGAAACCGAACAGAAGCACCAGCGACAATGTCTCCAGAAGAATGAACAGGAAAACGTAGCTGTGCCTTACAATGAAATCCAGAAGGGAACGCACGGCTGTCCTGCAATATTATCTCATCAGGAATGAGAATCGGTCAACGTTCTTAAGTGCTACGCCTGTACCCTTGGCCACGCTCAAAAGAGGTTCGTCGGCCACATGGAATTCAATACCGATCTTATCAGCCAAACGCTTGCTTATACCGCGAAGCATGGATCCACCACCCGACAGATAGATACCGTTTTTGAGGATATCGGCATACAGTTCAGGAGGAGTATTCTCAAGAGTGTTAAGCACTGCTGATTCAATCTTGGCGATTGAACGGTCAAGGCAATGTGCAATTTCCTGATAACATACAGGAATTGACATAGGCAGAGCGGTAATCTTGTTAGGACCGTTTACGATGTAATCCTCAGGAGCCTCATCACCCAGTTCAGTAAGTGCTGCGCCTACGTTGATCTTGATACGCTCGGCCATACGCTCTGATACCTTTACGTTATGCTGACGACCCATGTACTCCTGAATATCGGCGGTGAAATCATCACCGGCCACCTTAACGGAGTTGTTGGATACCAAACCGCCAAGTGAAATAACGGCAATCTCGGTTGTACCGCCGCCTATATCAACGATCATGTTTCCTTCAGGGGCCAGGACATCGATGCCGATACCTATAGCTGCGGCCATAGGTTCAAAGAGCATATATACCTCACGTCCTCCGGCATGCTCTGCGCTATCACGCACGGCACGCAATTCAACTTCGGTACTGCCCGAAGGTACGCCTATCACCATCTTGAGCGAAGGGGAGAAGAGTCGGCGACCGGTATCAACCATACCGATAAGGCCGCGCATCATCTGCTCGCAGGCATCGAAGTCGGCAATCACACCGTTTCTCAAAGGACGGACCACGCGGACATCCTTGTTGGTCTTCTCATACATCATCTTGGCCTGGTTGCCTACAGCTACCATCTTGTCGGTGCGCTCGTCAAGGGCAACTATTGAAGGCTCGTTCACCACAATTTTGTCATTGTGCATTATGATGGTGTTGGCAGTGCCAAGGTCCATCGAAAGCTCCTGTGTTAATGAAAACAGTCCCACTTTAATATCAATTATGCGTTAAAAATCAATGTTTGAAATGACGGAATCCTGTCATGACCATAGTCATGTCATGCTGCTCGCAATAGTCTATTGACTCTTGGTCACGAACCGAACCTCCCGGATGAATGACGTTCTTGACGCCTGCCTTGTCGGCCAATTCCACACAGTCGGGGAACGGGAAGAAAGCATCACTTGCCATAGCTGCGCCCTCCAGTGTGAACCCGAATCCGTGTGCCTTCTCGACAGCCTGCTTCAGGGCATCAACACGTGACGTCTGACCAACGCCGCTGGCCAGCAGCTGCTTGCCGCGTGCAAACACAATTGAATTGCTCTTGCTGTTCTTTACAATCTTGTTGGCAAAGAGCATATCCTCTATCTCATCTTCAGAAGGCTTGCGCGATGTCACGAGCTTAAGCTCATCGGGGGTCTCGATCTTGGTATCCTTGTCCTGTACCAGTACGCCGTTCAATGCTGAGCGAACCAGCTTGACAGGAAGTTTCTGCTCCTTGCGAACCAGTATGATACGGTTCTTCTTCTGACCCAGTATCTCCAGGGCGTCAAAGTCATAATCAGGAGCTATGATTACCTCAAAGAAAATTTTGTTTATCTCCTCGGCAGTAGCTTTGTCAATGGGGGCGTTAGCAACCAGCACACCTCCGAAAGCCGATACGGGATCACCGGCCAAAGCGTCCTTCCAAGCCTCGAGCAGAGTAGGACGTGAAGCTACGCCGCAAGCGTTGTTGTGTTTGAGTATTGCAAATGTAGTCTCGTTGAACTCATCAATCAGATCAACGGCTGCATTGATATCAAGCAGGTTGTTGTAAGATATCTCCTTACCGTGAACCTGGTCAAACATAGCGTCAAGGTCTCCGTGGAAAACACCCTTCTGATGGGGGTTCTCACCGTAACGCATAGCTTTATGACCATCGAGTGCAAGACGGAAATGATCCTCGTCATCACCTGCAAACCAGTTGTAGATGCAACTGTCATAATATGATGAAACGGCGAAAGCCTCCTTTGCAAACCAACGGCGCTCCTCAAGAGTGGTCTCGGCACCACGCTCATTCAGTATGTCAAGCAGAGGCTTGTACTGATCCTTGCTGGCCACGATTACGGCATCCTTGAAATTCTTGGCACCGGCACGGATAAGTGAAATGCCACCTATGTCAATTTTCTCGATAATATCTTCATCCGATGCACCAGACTTCACTGTATCCTCAAACGGATAGAGATCCACAATTACAAGGTCTATCTCCGGGATATCATAGCTTTCCATCTGAGCCATATCGTTCTCCTCCTCACGGCGTGCCAGAATACCGCCGAACACTTTGGGGTGAAGGGTCTTTACACGACCGCCCAGGATTGACGGATAACCGGTGAGTTCCTCTACAGGCTGGCAAGGTACTCCAAGTGATTCTATGAAGCGCTGGGTTCCGCCTGTTGAAATGAGTTTGACACCCTCCTGATGAAGTTTGCTGATGATCTCGTCAAGGCCGTCCTTATGGAAGACCGATATCAGAGCTGATGAAATTCTTTTGGTTTCGGACATATGTTTTTTTAGTTTGATTTTCGGTTTGACTGATAATTTGCGCGAAATTAACAATTCCCGCCCACTATCACAAGATTATACAGAGTAAATAGCAAATAAAAAATATAATAAAACTAAAACAGGCCAAAAAACAAAACAAATTGCATACCTTAGCGACTGATATACATTGCTAACCAAACTTATAACACCAGTAAACATTCATGGATAGACGGGAATTCCTCAAAACTCTGGCCGCAGCCGGAGCATTAGTGACAGTAAAGAGTAGCGGTATGATGGATGTCATGGCATCGACAGTACCCTCAGCAAGTACCGCAACAGCAGCCGATAATGCCGATCTGGCAGCAGTAATGAACGGCGAACCCGCCGCTATGCTGGAGGCCGCAATAAAAGAACTGGGCGGCATAGGTCGTTTCATCAAGAAAGGCGACAAAATCGTAATCAAGCCCAATATCGGATGGGACCGTACCCCCGAGCTGGCAGGCAACACCAATCCGGACCTTATTGCCGCGCTCATCAAGTTATGCCAGGATGCTGGTGCTGCCGAAATTAAGGTTTTTGACCACACATGTGACAACTGGAGCCGCTGCTATGACCACAGTGGAATTGAGGCAGCAGTCAAGAAAGCAGGAGCCACAATGGTATATGCTCATGAGCAGTCATCATACCAGCAGGTTAACATACCCAATGCCAAGACACTTAAAAATGCTCTGGTTCATAAGGCTATCATAGAGTGTGACAAATGGATAAACGTTCCGGTACTCAAGAACCACGGCGGCGCACTGATGACATGCGCCATGAAGAACCACATGGGTATAGTTTGGGACCGTCGCGCATTCCATTCCCGCGGACTGCATCAGTGCATTGCGGATATCTGTACCTACAAGCCGGCGGTGCTTCATATCGTCGATGCCTACCGCACTGTAGCCACCAACGGTCCGCAGGGACGTAGCGCAAGTGATGTCGTACTGACCAAGGCACTCTTTGCATCACCCGATATCGTAGCCGTGGATACCGCCGCCGGTAAGTTCTTCACCCAGATCAACAAGAGCATAAAGTTTGAAGATATAGAGCATATTCCCGATGGCCAGAAACTGGGACTGGGAACAATGGATCTGGAGTCAATCAACGTTAAGAGAGTGAGACTCTGATGTTACGTAAGATAAGAACGGCGGTGGCCATTGCCGTCATCGCCATACTCACATTCGGGTTCATTGATTTTGCAGGTGTACTTGATAACCCCCTGCTCCAGAAAATCCAGTTCGGACCCGCGTTGTTGTCATTGAGTATCGTTACGCTGGTTTGCCTTATAGCAGCAACTCTGCTACTGGGAAGACTGTACTGTTCTGTAATCTGTCCGCTTGGAATATTTCAGGATTTCTTTAACTGGTTGTCAAAAAAATTCGACAAAAAGAAGAAATACGGATTTAGGCCCGAACAGCCCTGGCTACGTTGGGGCATACTAGCCGTTCTGGCTATTGCCTGGCTTTGCGGATTTACTTTCCTGGTGGGACTTGTAGAACCCTACAGCGCCTACGGACGTATGGCCGACGAACTGTTCCGCCCAATCTATCTCCTAGGTAACAACCTGCTGGCATCCATATCCGAAGCACTTGGCAACTACAGTTTCTTCAAGGTTGCAGTATCGCTCAAGTCCATCACGGCTTTTGTGGTTGCAATACTCACGCTGCTTGTCATCGGCCACTTCTCATACCACTACGGAAGAACCTGGTGCAACACTGTATGCCCGGTAGGTACATTGTTGGGATTTTTCTCAAGATTCTCACTTCTGCGCATACGTATTGACAAGGATAAGTGTAACCATTGCCTGGCATGCCAGCGTAAATGCAAGGCTTACTGTATTGATTCCACCAATCAGCAGATTGACTACTCCCGCTGCATAGACTGCTTTGACTGCATAGACTCCTGCAAACAGAAGGCAATAAGTTTCGGTCCTGTCAAATGTGGCAAACCGGCAACAAAGCACCAAGACAATGTGGACGAATCAAAACGTCAGTTTCTAAAATCAACATTAGTCATTGCAGCTCTTGCTCCGGCCGCTCTTGAAGCAAAGGTGACAGGAAAAAAGGACACCCGCGTACCCATGTCGCCCCCCGGATCCATAAGCCACAAGAACCTTCTCAACCACTGCACATCATGTCATCTTTGCGTAAGCAAATGCCCCAGTCATGTACTAAAACCCGCAGGTATGGAGTATGGATTGGGCGGCATCATGCAGCCGGTAATGAAGTTTGATGAAGGTTACTGCAACTATGACTGTAACCTATGCAGTCAGGTATGCCCTGCCGGTGCCATACATCCGCTTACAGTCGAGGAGAAACATAAGACTCAGCCGGGAAGAGTGGTATTCGACATAGATATCTGCGTAGTAAATGTCAACCGCACCAGCTGCGGAGCCTGCGCCGAGCATTGCCCCGTACAAGCCATCCACATGGTTCCGTTTGAGGGCGGCCTTACCATCCCCGAGACCACCCCTGACCTGTGCGTAGGATGCGGCGGCTGCGAGTTCATCTGCCCGGTCAAGGCCGTGCACATCGAAGGCAATCCTATCCATCTGCAAGCAAAAGCCCCGGAACAGGAGACAGTAATAGAAACCCAGGATTTCGACTTCGGCTTCTAGTTTTCTCTGAAGAAGAGGAGGACGGGATTGGAGTCCTCAGTGATTGTTGGGAACAACGATTTGAAACGTTCGTTGTCCATTATCATACCCGAATCATAAAAGCCTACAAACGTTCCGTTGTATGAGCTTACCAGGAACGGGAAAGGCTCACGTGTCATCTTGTCTTCATTGAACTCACCCGTATAGACATACATGCGGTAGGTAGTCCATGTACTCTTGTCGGTGAACACCATCATCAGGTTGGCGCCATAGTTCGTATTTACAAAGTACAGGAAACGGGGAGTCTCCAGATAACCGCATTTGGTATATTCCCTTTCAGGATTGGTAAAGACCTTATCATTGCGTTTCAGCTCATCGGGAATCACTATATCCGTAACCATACGGCATGTTACCGATATGCTGTCATCAGCATAGGTATAAAACTTGTCATTATCTTCTATGCCCATAAGTCCAACAACACCCGGACTTATGTGATTGATGTAGGGATTGTTTATGCTTACATGAGCGAATTCGGGATCAAATTCCACCAACTGCTTCACGAATTTGCCATTGGAATCGGTTCTCCAGAAACCACGTCGATAATTACGGCCGGAGTATTTGATGGGATTGGCAAAAATAAAGCCTCCATCGGGCAAGACTGCAAAATCAGTTACGAAATCATCAATCCATATACCCCTTTTAAAACTCCCGTCAAATCCATATACAAAGATCCTGTTGTTATGACCGTCCATAATGAACAGCTCATCACGATCAGGGAGCACATCAAAACGTTCTATGCTGCGATAATTGCCTGTACCCTTGCCCTGACGGTCAAAACGGCGCAGGAATCCACCTTTGCCGTTAAAGAAATACAGAGTATTTGACGAACGGACTATAATGGTATCACCCCAAGAGATTACCTCGTCAACCGAAGGTATGATGCTCTCTACTCCCGCATTTTCCAGGAACACGGTATCAACCCGTGAAAACATGCTGGACATTATGGGGTACACAGTAGGATCATCATGTAGCAAAGGAGCGGAAATCTCGTGAAGGCAGGTGTCACAGACCTTACGTCCACCCTTACAGCATGGCAGAAGTAAAAGGATAAATAGAAATGAGCATAATCTCATAACTATCTTCACGTTTGACTGTATACCTTTCTTCATTTCAAGGCGCGAAGATATACTATTTTGACATATTATTAACAATAATTGGCAAAAAAAGGGTCGGTACTATACAGCACCGACCCCATTGTGTATTGACAGATTTACTGATTATTTCTGGGCAGCGTGATGTCTTGCCTCAATCTCCTTATTCATCTCGTCAAGTCTCTCGTCTGTAAGAGGATACTTGAATACCAGATATCCTACTACAATAAGAAGGATGGCAGGAATGATGGTTGTGAATATAAGGATTGCATTCTGTACAGTCGGATTATAATCACTCAGGTGAGTATAATAAGCATTTACCGGAGCACTGATGAATGAAGCCAGGAACACGACGATAAAAATGCTCAGAACCAGCTGCAGGCACTTGTTTGCCTTGAACTCCTCCCACATTTCCTTAAATGAAACAGGCTTTTCGGGTGTGGTGGTAATGTTCTCCTTGCTGCCCATGAAGCAGAGTGTCAGCAGAACGAAACCTACTATTGCAAAGATGCATGTTACAGTAAACCATGCCTTAGGATCGGTAGGCAGAGCTGACTCTTCGCTGGCCAGATTGAAGCCGATCAAGCCCATAACCCAAGGAGTAATGAAACCTGCAAGTGAGAAACCGGCCTTGAAAGCCACACCTGCCAGAGCGTTAACGGTAGCGGCAGGACGGTTGCCCGTACGATACTCGGCATCAGTGATTACCTCAGGAACAAGTGCCCACATGAGTGAACCAACCAGCAGACCTACACCTGTCAGAACCTTTGCACCCTGAACGATTACATTGCATTTCTGGACATCAAAGAACTTACCGATGATGAACAGTGTAATAAAACCTACCAGACCAACGCAAAGTAGCAGATAATAAAGACCCTTTTTTCCGAACAGTTTCTTCAAAACGGGAAGCAAGGGCAGTATGATGAATGCAGGAATTGTACCGATAGCCATAAATACAGCCTGGTTCCAGTCAACAGCAATACCTACGCACATTGCAAGTCCGATGGGGAAACCTGCCTGAACGACAATCTGACCGATATTGGCACATACCATACGGGTTGATGTAAGGATAAGCACCTCATCATTGTCACGGGTCATAGAGGCCATGATTGAGCCGTAAGGTATATTCACCACAGAATAGATCATGCTAAGCAAGGTGTAGCTGACAGTAGCATAAACTATTTTCCATGTCATGCCCCATGTAGCCACAGTGGGAAGCATCAGGAAGCAAGCGGCAACGGTAAGAGGAATACCACCGTAAAGCAGATATGTACGATACTTTCCAAGCTTGGGATTATGGTTGTCAATGTACTTACCTACCACAGGACTCCAGAAACAGTCAAGGAGTCTGACTGCAAGGATAAGACCACTAACAAATCCGGGATTGATTTTCAGTACTGTACACAGGTACAGCATCAGGAAACATGCAACCGTCTGGAAAATAAGATTCTGAGCAAGGTCACCCGAACCGAAACCGATTCTCTGTCCCCAACTCAGTTTGTAATAGCCGTTTTTTACTTCGTTTGCCATAAAAATGAGTTTATTGATTAATAATTTTGGTTATTCTGTCTTTATCAGCCCACAAACTTACACAAAAAATCGGTTTTAATGTAAGGATATGGTATTTATTGCCCCGTTTCCATATAGGCTACAGCTCTCTGGATAGTTTCATCCAATTCCTGGATTACCTGATAATAGGCGTTCATCCCCCACAACAGACGTGCTATGGTCGCCTTCAGCTGGGTCTTGAAAATGGGCAGACACTCCTCATACTGTTCCTCATTGAATTCAACCTTATCCTCCTTTGCCTTATCCAGGAACATCTTAAGCGCATCGGGACCCGCCTCAAAACCACGGTTGAAATCCTGGAATGTACGGAAACGTCGCTGCAGATTGCGACGGTTGCGCTCCACATACCTGAATGATGTATTGAATACCACATTCTTGGCGGTCACGTTACGGTAATACTGATTGGTTTTTGTAGTATCCAGCGGAACGAAAATATCCGGCATTATTCCACCGCCGCCGTAAACCGTACGATGTTCTATTTTAGTACTATACTTGAGCGAATCCGGGAAATGTATGCTGTCCCTGTTGGTCAGCTCACCGTGGTGCAGACGTTCCAGGATATCATCGCCGTAATCCACATCCTTTCCGTACGGTTTCTGTATGCAACGGCCTACCGGAGTGTAGTACTTGGCTACTGTAAGACGTATCAGTGATCCGTCATGGAACTCAATCGGACGCTGCACCAGTCCTTTGCCGAATGAACGGCGACCCACTATTGTGGCGCGATCCCAATCCTGAACGGCACCCGATACGATCTCGCTGGCCGATGCCGAGTATTCATCTATCAACACCACCAGCTTGCCGTCGCGGAAACGCCCGCGTCCATCGGCCACATAACCGCTCTTGGGGGAACGGCGGCCCTCGGTATATACAACCATCTGGTCACGACTAAGGAACTCATTAGCTATACCAACGGCTGCCATCAGCAAGCCACCGCCATTGCCCTGAAGATCCAGAATAAGTGACTGGGCACCTTGACGACGCAGTTCGGCAAGCTTTTCCTCGAACTCATCGACGGTAGTTGCACCAAAACTGGAAACCTTGATATAACCTATTCCGGGCTTAATCATATAGGCGGCATCAACAGTATTTACAGGAATCTTGTCACGAACCACTATAAAATGCAACAGCTCATCCACTCCACGACGGTTGATACCCAAATCCACCTTGGTTCCTTTGGGACCGCGCAGGCGTTTCATTATGGCCTCCTGCGACATTTTCACACCGGCTATGGCAGTATCGTTTACCGTCACGATACGGTCACCTGCCATGATACCCACCTTCTCGGACGGACCATCCGGTATAGGCTGAACTATAAACAGAGTATCCTCAACCATATTGAACTGTACGCCTATACCCTCAAACGAACCCATCAGAGTCTCATTTGACTTATCATTTTCCTCGGCAGTCAGATATGTCGAGTGCGGATCAAGTTCCTCAAGCATTCCTTTAATGGCTTGCTCCACTATCTTCTTCTCATCAACGTCCTCGACGTACAGTGCCGATATCGCCCCCTCGGCCACCAACAGTTTCTGGAGTTCCGCATCAATAGCGGTAGCCTGTGGCTGCATCGGCGCCTGCATCTGAGGCTGACGCTGTGGCTGCATCTGAGGCTGACGCTGCGGTTGCATCTGAGGCTGGCCAACACGTCCGGGTTGTGCCATCAATGTCAACGATGACAAAAGCGCTACAGCCAGAATATGTATTCTTTTCATAACGGTCAGAGATAGGGTTTAAATGTATCAATCATAAGGTCATCGGCATTGCGACCGAACGAAATCAACTCACGCACCAAACTGCTGCTCACATGCTGTACTGCAGGGCTGGAAACAAGCAACACTGTCTCAACGCCGTCAATAGTGCGGTTGATATCGGCCAGATTACGTTCCATGTCATAATCGGTCACTGAGCGGATTCCGCGAAGTATGGCGTCACAACCGTTTTCACGCACAGCATCTACGGTAAGTCCCTTGTACTCTATGACGCTCACACGGGAGTAACCTTTGTAAAAACAGCGGATTGCTTCAAGACGCTGAGCGGCACTGAACAAAGGAGTCTTCTCCTCATTGATGCCTACGGCAATCACAACCTCGCAGCCCAGGTTCAACGCACGTTCCACAAGATTGGCGTGTCCTATTGTGAATGGGTCAAACGATCCCGGAAAAAACAGTTTCATAGTCCCTTCTTTTAATTTAGAATTTCTCGCCTTCGTCCTCCTCGACACGATCTTCCTCAACAACCAGATTATCTATGATGAAGTTCTGACGCTCCATGGTGTTCTTACCCATATAGAACGACAGCAGGTCATCAACAGCATCGGTCTTTTTCAGAGTTACCATCTCAAGACGCATATCAGGACCGATAAAGTTCTTGAACTCATCAGGCGATATCTCACCAAGTCCTTTGAATCGGGTTATCTCGGGATTGGGTGAGAGTTTCTCTATAGCCTGCTTGCGCTCCTCATCACTGTAGCAATAGATGGTCTCAAATTCACCCTTCTCTGTCACCACTCCGTCAACATGACCTGCAGGGCCTTTTTTCTTCTTACGTTTGTTACGCACACGGAACAGAGGTGTCTGGAGTATATATACATGTCCTTTCCTTATCAGCTCGGGGAAGAACTGCAGGAAGAAGGTTATCATCAAGAGGCGTATGTGCATACCGTCCACATCGGCATCGGTAGCAACAATTATCTTATTGTAACGCAGATCATCCAAGCCCTCCTCGATATTCAAAGCCGCCTGCAGCAAGTTGAACTCTTCATTCTCATAGACCACCTTCTTGGTAAGGCCATAGCAGTTAAGCGGTTTACCGCGCAAGCTGAATACAGCCTGGGTGTTCACGTCACGGCTTTTGGTGATGGAACCGCTTGCAGAATCACCCTCGGTTATGAAGATGCAACTCTCCTCCTGTCGGTCACCACGGGCATCGTTCAGGTGGATACGGCAATCGGCCAGCTTACGGTTGTGCAGGTTTGCCTTCTTGGCACGCTCACGAGCCTGCTTTGTTATTCCGGCTATCTCCTTGCGCTCTTTCTCTGACTCAAGAATTTTCTTGAGCAGAACATCGGCCACCTCAGAATCCTTATGCAACAGGTCATCGACCTCCTTCTTAATGAAGTCACCTACAAACTTATTGAGTGACACGCCACCGTTAGGGCTCATGGTCGTGGAACCAAGCTTAATCTTGGTCTGGCTCTCAAATACCGGTTCCTCAACATTGACGGCTATTGCCGCCACTATTCCGTTACGGACATCGCCCAACTCAAAATTCTTTCCGTAGAACTCCTTGATGGTGCGGGCTATATGCTCCTTGAAGGCACTCTGATGTGTGCCGCCTTGCGATGTATACTGGCCGTTCACGAACGAGTAGTATTCCTCACCGTACTGGTTGGTATGGGTAAAGGCAATCTCAATATCGGTTCCCTGCAGGTGTATGATGGGATACAGGCTCTGGGCACTCATACGCTCCATAAGCAGATCCTCCAGACCGTTGCGCGATACAAAACGCTGGCCGTTGTACATGATGGTAAGGCCGGTGTTAAGATAGGAGTAGTTGCGCAACATGGTCTCTATGATGGCAGGACGGAACTGATAGCCCACAAACAATTGGTTATCGGGCTCGAAAGTCACACTCGTTCCGTGTTCATCGGCACTGGGAACGGTAACATCCGATATCAGTTTGCCGCGCTCAAACTGAAGTGTGCGTACCTGGCCGTCACGCCAGCTGCTTACCTCAAAATGTAAGCTCAACGCGTTTACCGCCTTAAGGCCCACACCGTTCAAACCCACGCTCTTTTTGAATGCCTTGCTGTCAAACTTACCGCCGGTATTGAGCATGCTCACAGCCTCGACAAGTTTGCCTTGAGGTATACCGCGTCCGTAGTCACGCACAGTTACCTTTCCGGTATCGGCAAGGTCAATTTCAATACGCTTGCCGGTATTCATGCGGAACTCATCCACGCTGTTGTCAATGATCTCCTTGAGTAACACGTAGATTCCGTCATCAGCAGCGGAGCCGTCACCCAGTTTTCCTATGTACATACCAGGACGGGTACGGATATGTTCCATATCGTCCATGTGGCGGATATTATCCTCATTGTACTGAGCCTCCGGTGTAACGGGATTGAATAATTCTTCGGTGTCTGCCATATATCTTGATTAAACTCTTTTCAAATCATAATTAAATCCGGGTCTGTCAAATCGGTTTGAAAAATACCGCCCTGCGGCGTACTATCTTTACGCCTTCATAGTACGACCACTGACTCTGCACTTTTTTGTTGTCAACCAGTTCCGGGTTAGTCTCGGCAAGTTTGTACCCCATATCAGCCAGAACGGGATTAAGTATAGTGAACGGTACAGCATTGATACCCTTGTTCTGATAATCGGGCTTTACGGCAATGAACAGGAACTCCACCGTATTGGAGCGCTTGATCTTGAGCGCCTTGATTATATGCCACCAGCCAAACGGAAACAGACGGCCTTTAGCCTTCTGCAATGCACGAGCAATGGATGTCATTGTCAGCGCACCAGCTACAAGATTGTCATCGCTGTCAAGCACGAACGCAGCAAAACGCTTGTCCAAAAGCGGTACGAACTTACGGGCAAAATCATCAATCTGCTTATCGGAGAATGCCGAATAACCGTACAACGGTGCAAACGCCTCATTCACAAGATGGAACAGTTTATGGGCATATTTCTTTGCTTCGACACTCTTGCTGTGCTCAAGTTTGTCAATATGGAGATTATAGCGATCCAGCACTATCTTTCCTATGCGCTCCATCTTCTCCGGCAGTGTATTGTAGGGAATATGCCTTTCCACCCACTCCGCCGACGGCTTGAGTCCCAATTGCTCCATGTGCTTGGGATAGTAGGGATAGTTGTAGATGGTTGCCATGGTACCCATCAGGTCAAAGCCTTCGGTCAGCATTCCCTCAGGGTCAAAATCCGTAAAGCCGAAAGGACCTTCAAGACGGTCCATACCACGCTCCTTGCCCCAAGCTGATACAGTATCAAGCAATGCACGGCTTACATTAATGTCATCAATAAAGTCAATCCATCCGAACCTTACGGTCTTGACTCCCCATGCAGCATTGGCCTTACCGTTGATAATGGCAGCCACACGGCCTACCACCTTACCGTCCTTAAGGGCAATGAAAGGCTGTGCCTCGCAGAATTCAAGTGCAGCATTACGCTTGGGTCTGAAAGAGTTCTTGGTATCCTGGATAAGGTCGGGTACAGCATATGGATGATTGCGGTAAAGCTGCACATTGAACCGTGCAAAACGGCGTAGGTCCCTAGCGGTTTTAACCGGTATTACGGATATATTCTCAACTGACATTATCTCCACTGCTTTTAAATTCAGCGAAGATACAAATTAAAAGGCACTCTTCCCAATCACCGGAACCTTATTTATCAACATGGGCACCAATGCATCACACATCGGCGCCCACGCTGAAACAAGGAGATTTATCGTTAACCTATTTGAGAAGATCGGCCAGTTTTTCTGCCAGTGCAGTACCGCGCAATCCCTTTTCTACAATGATACCGGTCTCGCAGTCAACCAGGAAGTTTGAAGGAATGCTGTTTATATTGTATAGTCTGGCAACCTCATTACTCCAGTAGTTGAGATCACTCACATGAATCCAGTTCATGTCGTTATCCTTTACGGCATTAAGCCATGAGTCACGATCCTGGTCAAGTGATACACCCAATATCTCAAATCCTTTGGATGAGAATCTGTTGTAAGCATCCTTCAGATAAGGCAGCTCGCTCATGCAGGGACCGCACCACGAAGCCCAGAAATCAATTAGGACATACTTGTTCTTTGACTCGGCCATAACCTTGCTGGCTGTCACCGGATTGCCGTCAGCATCGTTCTGAGTGAAATCCAGATAAGGCTTGCCTACACCAAAGTTCAACAGTTTGTCGACACTCTCACTCATCTTCTTCCACCCCTCGCTTTTCTTAACCGACTCAGAGAACTTGTCAAGGAAGATACGTGTTGATTCGGGGTCATCAGGATCGGCCAGACGCTCAAGGCAGAAAAGACCATAGAAGTTGTCAAGATTCTTCATCAAGTCTTTCTTAATCTTCTCCTGGCGACCTTCAATCATTTCAATCAGTTCGTCTGTTGCCCTGCCGCCGGTCTCCCTGATTTTGGCGGTAATCTCGTAGTTGCCGATCATATACTCACCGAATCCATCATTGGACTTTGTTCCTTTGACAACATAGAAGCTGTCCTGCACAGTGTACATAGTCAGATTGCCCGGTTCAAGTATAAAGGCACATAATCCGGTTTCATCTTCGGGCTCCCTTTCCTTTAGGATTATACGTATCCCCGGATCATCAATCTCACCTTTGAATTCAAAGCTGCCGTCAGTACTGGAAACCGAAGCGAGGACCTCCTCATCCTGATTTACGAGCCACACTGAATCTGAATTGAAGTTGTCAAACTTACCGGTTATGACGTAAGACTTATTATCTGTATTATTTGAAGTACAACTGCAAGCAAAGGCGGCTGCCAACAAAAGGAATGATATCTTTTTCATAAATATGTTTTGTTTGCTGTTCAACTTATTATTCTTACACATCCTGTTATCTGCGTATCACGCTCAGGTAATTGAGAGTAAGTTCCATCTTCTTATGACAAACGGTGCCTTCCAGGACAGAGAATTTACCATTCTGCGCATCGGGAAGAAGTTTGTCAACGTCAATGCTGGGGAATACAAGTTCTATTTCCGTTGCCACATGGTCACCTCCACGACCAAAGTCCTCGTCAAGCGGCTGACTGGCGCTGATCAGTCCCAGTTTTGTACCATCATTGAGTTTAAGACTCAGGTCACTGCCAAAGTATGCGGGATATGAGAAATCGGCACGTACAACAACATAAAGGAATACTGTTGTCTCGTTAGGTGTGATCTCTATACGCTGAACTACAGCCTGGTTAGGACCTGCGGTTCCGGGCAATTCAAGATCCACAAAGCTTGCTGCATCAACAACAATGATGTCATTCTGGGAATCGGCTTCACCTGATAAAATCAGGCCCTTGGATACAAATTCCTTACGTTGTGTCTTGTTGTCAATCTCTACGATGTCGAATTGTTTGACATCGGCAGGAACAGCCTCAAATACACTCACATAGTACATATAACCGCTCTCGGGTACCCAGAAGTACTGACCGTTGGCATAGTTGTACTCATCGTGCCAGGGATAGTCGGCAAAATTCTGATGGCCCTCCTTGCGCAACAGTTTGTACTCCTTGCCGTCTGCAACAATCACCGTTCTGGATTCATCGGAGACACCAGGTCTGCTCCAAACATTGCGGTCCAATCCGGAGTACTTGCGTATAAGTACCGTAACATCATCGCACAAAACCACCTTGTCATAGCTGGAGCCACGGAAAACCTCCGGACGGTTAACTACCTTTATAGCTCTGTCGATATAATCGTCAGTATATTCAGCTCTGAGTTTCTCCTCAACCTGCATCACGGTCTTACCCTTGAACTCCTTATCAAGGTTTCTGCCCTTTACGGGAAGTACAGTGATGCGATAGAAACCTTTCTCCTTCTGTTCAAGGCTCAACACACCCGGATCCTTGGGTCCCTCAAGCAGTTCGGCCAAAGCAGACTTGGCACCCGTTGATTCACATACACAGATTGAGAATGTACGTCCACCCTTTTCATATCCGGCTTTCATCATGACAGATGCATCGGCCCAAGGCATCTTTTTATCCGGGAAGAATGCCATATACTCCACGTCAAGTGCCTTGATCCAATCGGCAAGTTCCCTGGGATTACCTCGTACTATAAGACCGTTGAAGTCCAATTCATACACGCCGGGCTTCCATACATAGATACGGCCATATCTGTAGGTTGAGTAATATGCCTCAAACCACTCCCTGTCGGTCTTGACCACCAGGCTGTAAATACCCACCTCATTAAGCATATCAATCAGCGGACGGGCTTTCTGCAAACCGGTCATTGTCTGATCACCTTCCAACTTGGAAAGCACTATAGTAACACGATGAGTGCTGAATCCCTCGTAGTTGAGCAGATAATCGGCCACCTCCTCGGGTTTCATGACTGCCTGAACGCGATCACCGGTACGTACTATTACGGTATCGCCTTCGGTCAGCCATATCGCACCTGTCTCCCACGGGAAACGGTTGAACTTGCCTTGTCCGTACAACTCGTCAAGAATCTCCATGGAGTCACGCAGAACATCCATGTTCTTTTTGCCACCGGCCGATGACAAAGATGACTGATTCTTGGATTCGGGTTCGGGTTTGCAGTCGTAAACGGTGACTGCGAATGAGATGATAACCAACCCCGTCAGCAGAGGGGCATAAAGAGCCTTGAATGCTCTTGCAAACTTGGAGTCTTTTCTGTTCATCATATTTATTCTATTGGAAAGATTCTGCTTGTTGAAATGATTGGTAACGCTATATCCGCTAAGTGAGGCTATTTTACCCAACAGCATATACTGATACTCCTTGGCATCAAAACCGTCACGAAGCACGCATCCGTCAACCTGGAACTCATGGACATCCTGAAGATCCTTGCGCAGCATCATGGTAACGGGATTGAACCACTGCATTGCCGACAGCATATCAACCATCATCAGGTCATATGAATGTCCCAAACGGATATGTGTCTTCTCGTGGTCAATAATGACATTTCGGTTATCGGACTCATAATCCTCACGGGAAATCACGATATTGTTCATCCAGCTGAACGGCGATATGCTCATCTCCACCACATGGATATGTATGTCGTCCTTGGAACTTACTACACGTCCCACCTTGATCAGACGACGGACCTGAATGATTGACAACAACGTGCGTGACAGATGGAATACAAAACCGGCGAACCAGACTGCCAAGGTAAGCAGCCACCAGTTGAACACCTTAGCCGGCTTTTGAGTTTTCACCGACGCAACATCCTGAACAACAGGTACGGCTGTCTGAACCTGATCAGCTACTGTCATAGTCATTTCATCCCCGCTTTCGGCCTGATACGAAAAGTCAGGCAAGGGTGCAACGGATGCTGTCATGCCGCTCATCTCGCCACCGGACACTGTTGCCGATGCAACCTCCTCAGGGACATAACGATGGATGGTGAATACACAGAACGGCAGGATGAATGAAACCATAAGCATACTTGTAAGCAGGCAACGGTTCAACTTGTGAAACGTCTCCTTGCTCATAAGCAACTTATAAAAGAGGTAGAAGCAAACCAGAATCAGCGCCACTTTAAACTGATATGTGAGGAATGCTGTTCCGAATGTGGTCTCAGTTGTGAAAAGGATATTCATTGAAAAAGTAATTAGGTTAGTTTTCTATTATTGGGAGGACTTACTGTTGTTATTGTTCTTTACCCCGCTCTATCTGTTCAATCAGTCCTTTTAGCTCCTCAAGCGTTATCTTATCGTCATTAACCAACGCCGAGACCGCGCCCAGATAGGAGTTGTTGAAGCACTTGCCTATAAGTGTGTCAAGACTTATTTCACTGTACTTCTCACGACTGAAAGCAGGATAGTACTGGAACGAACCGCTGAACGAGTTGTGTTTGAGATAGCCGTTTGATTCCAGCGTACGCACCTGAGTTGACAAGGTGTTGAAATGAGGCTGAGGTTCAGGATACAACTCCTGAAGTTCCTTTACATAAAGTGGTCCCTTGTCCCAGAACCAATTCATGATTACCTCTTCTTTCTTAGTAAGTCTTTTCATAAGTTCTTATAAATAAGTAAGTTTCCACGCACTTTTGATCACTAAAAGATAATAAATAACCAAAGTTCTGAGGCAAACTTACAACTAAAATCGTTCGTTTCCAAATATTTTAACGATTTTTTTTAGTTATCCCTAAAAGGTCCTAGGTCAAGCCCTAGATGGCCCACGAAAAAACCGCCCAATTTCTTGGACGGTTTCGTGGGCCATCTAGGGCTTGAACCTAGGACCTCCAGATTATGAGTCTGTTGCTCTAACCAACTGAGCTAAAAGCCCGGAGAAAGAATCATCGGCCCGGAGCCGACTACTTCATTCGGGTGCAAAAGTACTCCAATATGCCGAAACTGCAAAGTTTTGGGCTAAAAAATTCCTTTACCCCACGTATCTTCACTACTTTTGCAGTCTAAACAATAAAGGTATGACCATTCCAGTTCCCGAGAGCAACCGCTACGCCGCCACGATAGGATTCTTTGACGGAGTCCATCTGGGTCACGTGCACCTGCTTGAGAGCCTCAAAAGCATTGCCAAGGAACGTGGACTCAAAAGTATGGCCATAACTTTTCCGGAGCATCCGCGCCAGATTCTGCAATCTGATTATCGTCCCAGACTTCTCTCCACCCCCGAAGAGAAGATGCAAAGACTTGAGCAGACAGGCATCGACTACTGCTTCCCGCTTCATTTCACATCGGCCCTTGCCGCTCTGGATGCCGAGACCTTCATGACAGACTTCCTGCAAAAGAAACTGGGAGTCTGCACGCTTCTTGTAGGGCATGACCACCATTTCGGCCATGACACCAACCTTACAGTAGAAGACTACCGCCGTATAGGAAACAAAATAGGTATGGAGGTTATCCCATCCGATGCATTTCTCTATGAAGGCGCCCCCATAAGCAGTTCACGGATACGTCGTGAACTTGTGGCCGGTAATGTCAAAGCCGCCAACGATATGCTAGGATACCGATATACCATAAGCGGCACAGTCATTCACGGAATGCAGAACGGCCGCAAGATGGGATTTCCTACAGCCAATCTGGGACCCTACTGCGAATTCATGCAGATTCCGGCCGACGGGGTATACTCAGCACTTGCCACGGTAGACGGTGAGACATGGCCTGCCATGCTGAATATCGGATTCCGTCCCACCTTTGAGGGTAAGGCACGCACCATCGAGGCACACCTGCTGGGATTTGACCGTGACATCTATTTCCACGAGTTGACACTGGAGTTCGTGGATTTCCTGCGTCCTGAACGCCGTTTCGAATCGCCACAGGAACTGGCCGCCCAGCTTGAGGCTGACCGTAATCAGGTAAGACAAACTGTAAAACTCAAATAATATGGCAAAGATCAAAAAAACGCTTACTTCCTTAGGTATATGGCTTGCAGTCCAGATTCTCGTGACTCTGATCTTTATGATAGTTGCAGCGGTTCAGGGCAAAGATTACACTTCAGTACTTGCTCCTTCATTATTGGTTTCTGATTTTCTGGTCATAGTACTGCTTCTGGCAATAAAGTACTGTGGTATTAATGAGTTGTTCAAGACCGTTCCCGGTAACGCGTTCCTTATCTCTATATTATTCGGTATTTGCGCAACGTTTGCCGTTGACCTGATCTCATCGAGTTATGATATACCTAATGCGCTTGAGGAGCAGTTCAAGGTTATGAGCAAAACATTATCAGGTTTTCTGGCAATATGTATAGTAGGCCCCATTATGGAGGAGATAATGATGCGCCGTATCATCCTTAAGGAGATAGAGAAAGCGACCAAGAGCATGTGGTGGGGCATCATAATTTCATCTGCCCTGTTCGCAATAATGCATGTCAATCCAATACAGGTGGTATTTGCAATGCCTGCCGGAATTATTCTGGGTTGGCTCTACTGCAAGACCGGCAGCCTGCTGGTTCCCATCTGCATACATATCCTCAACAATACCGCAGCGTTCATCACGATGCGAATGGATTCGGACAGTAATTTTACTATCAGGAGCCCGTTTGGCGTAATGTTCACCTTGATCCTTATCTTCATATCTGCAGCAACGTGCATCTGGATAGTAAGACACTACAACAAGCTCAAGAAAGAGCAGGAGCTGCAGGAAGCCGCCCAAGTAGAATCACAGAGCGATAGTAGTGCCGGTGAGCTTGTCGAGTGATTGAGCCTGAGTAATCAGGACCGATGAAACTCCGGCCTGCAATGCATTGAACGCATTCTGGATTTTGGGAATCATACCCCCGCTTATGGTACCGTCCTGTACCAGGCGGGGGAAATCATAGTATGATATATAAGGTATCACGCTGTTGTCGTCATCCTCATGCAACAGCACACCCGGTTTCTCAAAGCAGAATATCAGTGTAACCTTGAAGTATGATGCCAGTGCCTTTGCAGCCTCACCGGCTATAGTATCCGCATTGGTATTAAGAAGCTGTCCCTTACCGTCATGTGTGAGCGGAGCCAGTACGGGTACTATACCCTTCTCAATCAGACTGGCCAGGAACTCCGCGTTGACAGCCTTTACATCACCGACAAAGCCGTAGTCAATATCCTTGACAGGGCGTTTATCGGATTGCATGACATTGCAGTCTGTACCTGTCAGACCGATAGCGTTGATGCCCTCAGCCTGCAACTTGGCTACAATATTCTTGTTTACCAGACCGCCATAGACCATAGTCACCACGTCAAGCATATCGGCATCGGTAATACGACGTCCGTCAACCATCTTGCTCTCAATGCCCAGACGGCTGGCCATGGCTGTTGCCGAACGGCCTCCTCCGTGAACCAGCAGTTTGGCTCCGGGTATAGCCTTGAAATCCTTGAGCAGACGCTCCAGAGTCTCGGGCTGCTCCACAATCTTGCCGCCCACCTTTACTATGACAAGTGACTGTTTCATATATGGTCAATCTTTCTTTATTCCCAAAAGTTTCTCTATGTATTCAACCGTCTCAGATATCTGGTCACGTGATTCCAGACGGTCACCCGGACAGATGAATTCGGCTTTAAGATAACCCGGCTCCCTGCGCTTTGTCTCGTTTGCAATAAACTGTTCCAGCTCGTCATCTGTCTTGCTGGCTATAAGAGGACGCTGTGAGCGGGCCACCTTCAAACGGTTAAACAACGTACAATTATCACATTTAAGATAGACGGTCTGTCCATGCTGCAGCATATAATCCATGTTGTCGCCTATAAGTGGTGTGGAGCCGCCGCATGATACAATCACATCATCAAACTCACCCACCTCACGCAGCATACGGCTCTCTATCTCGCGGAATCCCTGCTCGCCTTTGAGAGCGAATATCTGGCTTACGCTCTTCATGTACCTGCGCTCAATATACTGGTCCAGGTCAATGAAAGAGATTCCAAGATCCTTAGCCAAGGCCTTGCCGAGGGTGGTCTTGCCAGCCCCCATAAAGCCCATAAGGAAAACCCTTATCATTTCTTGGTCTTGAATATACGACGCTTGGGAGCCGATCCGGTCTTCTCGATCTGGCGCTTGATGATATCCTGGCACTCCTCCTCGGTGAGAGTTGTGGGATCCATATTTCTAGGAATCTTGTAGTTGCTTCCCTGATATGCTATGTAAGCTCCATAACGACCGTTCATTACCTCCATATCGGGGTTGCCCGGGAATGACTTGAGTACCTTCTTTGACTCAGATTCACGCTTGCTTACTATCAGCTTTACAGCCTCGTCAAGAGTTATGGTCAGAGGATCGGCTACACCGGTAAGTGAAACGTAGAACTTGTCATGACGGATGTATGGACCAAAACGACCGGTACCCACGCTGACTTCGGCACCCTCAAACTCGCCCAATGTACGCGGCAGGCGGAACAGTTCCAGAGCCTCATCAAGAGTTATGGTCTCAATGGTCTGGCCCTTTTTCATCTGTGCGAAACGGGGTTTGTCATCATCATCGGCACTTCCTATCTGGACAATCGGACCGTAACGGCCTATCTTTACGGAAACCGGCTTACCCGAAATCGGGTCAGTACCAAGTATACGCTCGCCAACTTTATGCTCGTTCTTAAGTGTCATGGCACTGTTTACTGCGGGATTGAACTTATCGTAGAATGTGCTAATCACACTCTTCCACTGCTTGTCACCCTCGGCAATGTCATCAAACTCCTTCTCAACCTGAGCGGTAAAGTTGTAGTTCATTATGTCGGGGAAATACTCAATCAGGAAATCATTCACCACCATACCTATGTCGGTAGGAACAAGCTTTGACTTCTCGGTTCCATAAACTTCGGTAACTGTCTGCTCCTTTATGCTGCCGTTCTCAAGACGCAACATGTTGCACTCGCGTTTGACACCCTCGATATCCTCACGCAGTACATACTCGCGCTGCTGGATTGTACCGATTGTAGGAGCGTATGTTGAAGGACGTCCTATACCCAACTCCTCCATCTTGTGAACCAAAGCAGCCTCGTTGAAACGCTGCGGATGCTGGGTAAAACGCTCAAATGCGGATATCTGACTGAACTCCAGTGCCTGACCCTTCTTGAATTCCGGTAAACCCTGAACCTCCTGCGACTCGGCGGCATCGTCATCGCGGCTTTCACGATATACGCGCAGGAAACCGTCAAACTTCACGGTCTCACCTGATACCGAGAATTCACCGTCAATCTTGGGAGATGTGATGGATACAGTTGTCTTCTCTATCTCGGCATCAGCCATCTGGGATGCGATGGTACGTTTCCAGATAAGCTCATAGAGACGCTTCTCGGGAGCGGTACCGTCTATTGTCTGGTTATCCATATATGTAGGACGGATAGCCTCATGTGCCTCCTGTGCGCCTTTGGCTTTCTGTGTGTACTGACGGCTCTTTACATACTCATCGCCCATTGACTCACTTATTACCTTACGGCATGAATCGATGCAAAGTGTTGACAGATTAACGGAGTCGGTACGCATGTAGGTAATCTTACCTGACTCGTACAGACGCTGTGCCAACATCATGGTCTGCATAACGGTAAATCCGAACTTACGGGTAGCCTCCTGCTGCATGGTCGATGTAGTGAAAGGAGGTGAAGGCAGTTTCTTGAGAGGTTTGGTTGTGATAGCCTTTACCTTGAACTCGGCACCCTTGCACTTCTCAAGGAATGCATAAGCCTCATCCTTAGTCTTGAAACGCTCACTGTATTCAGCACGTACATCCTGAGTCTGGCCGTTGTTATCAAGACGGAATATAGCCACGACCCTGTACGAAGCCTCGGGCACGAAATCCTTTATCTCGCGCTCACGCTCCACTATAAGACGTACTGCGACTGACTGAACACGTCCGGCAGAGAGAGCCGGCTTAACCTTACGCCACAGAATGGGGGAAAGCTTGAAACCTACTATACGGTCCAGCACGCGGCGAGCCTGCTGTGCATATACCAGATTGGTATCAATGTCACGCGGGGTCTCAATGGCGTGCAATATTGCGTTCTTTGTAATTTCATGGAAAACGATACGTTTGGTCTTCTCAGGCTTAAGTCCCAGAGTCTCGAACAGATGCCAGCTGATGGCCTCTCCCTCACGGTCCTCATCGGATGCCAGCCATACCATTTCGGCCTTCTTGGCGGCCTCCTTGAGTTCACTTACCACCTTCTTCTTATCCGTAGGTATCTCATATATAGGCTCGAACGTGTCGATATTGATGCTTAAGTCTTTTTTCTTGAGGTCACAGATGTGTCCGTAGCTTGACATCACCTTGTAATCCGCTCCCAGAAACTTCTCAATTGTCTTGGCCTTAGCCGGAGACTCCACAATTACCAGATTCTTCTGCATGATATTTTTATTTGGTTATGCCCTAAAGGCGCGGCAAAAGTAGAACAAAAAAAACATATAGAAAAGGTGGAAAGACATAAAAAATTCAGTCCTTCCACCTTATTAATTATAAATTAATAAAAAACACACAGTAGGGACAGTCCCTTTTGTGTTCTTTTTTAGAAGCGATAGGTAGCTCCTATCATCACCGAAGGCTTGATGGCACGATAACCTGCATAGTAATAATAGTTTCCGCCTGCCAGACGGTTACCCGTTATGTAAAACGACAGATTCTTGCGGAAATCATAATCCAGAGTCAGGGCTACGTCATTGACCATCGGCATCCTGTCGCCGTCCACCTTTCCGAACAGCATCGCACGGTATGTGAGCATTGCGTCCAGACCAGGTATTATATTGACCTTACCAAACAGCGAACCGTCCACGACAGGTTTCAAGGCAAGTATGCCGTCAGAGTACTTACCGGTATAATAATTATATGTTACATCCACCTTGAACTGCGCCCTGTCAGCAAACAGCATGTCGGCATCAAAACGGGCATATAAAGCATCCGACCCCTCCTGTCTGAGCAGTGATGTCACAATCAGGCTGTCATGTTTAACCTGGAATATGTCATCAATGGTATGACGGTATCCTCCGCGCAGAGAAACAGTAAGCCATGTTCCCTGTGAATATGCCATACCCACTGAAGCATTCAGCAACTCATAGCCATCCCTGATTTGCTCCGTCTCTGCCCAATACGGAGATATACCGGCCAATGCACGCATACTGTTATCCTTTAATCCGCCTGTCAGACCGGCCAGCAGTTTGACGCGTTCTCCCGCATTATATTCAGCCGAAACCATAGGTGATACAAGAAACTTATGTCCTGCATCAGTCCTTACATCCAAGTTTAAGCCGAGGCGTGTATCCAAATCACCCCAGGTCTGTTTCCAATAAGGAGACAAGGTTATTGCAGTAAAATTACTGTAATCATATCCGTAAATACCCTGCCAATCAAAAGCAGCTGTTTTCTGCCAGTAATCAATACCACCTAAACCGCCCAACAAGGGGAGTTCCAGCCCGGCATCAATGCGCAGCAGCCGCTCTCTGTTATCGCGTTCTGTTCCGTTTATATCCAGGCCTTTTCGGTTGAACCACTGCATACCGGCATTCAAATGCCATTCCACCCGTTTGAATCCGCCGTTAAGTCCCAGACCGAATTCAGCACGGTTTGTTTTCTGTCTCAGATCACTTGCATCAAGCATTGCCTGAGTCATGTACTGACCTTCACGGTAGTTGAAACGGGAGAGTCCGTATCCGCCGTACAGGGACACCGTCATGCTGTCAAAGCGGTGAGAATATTCAGCCTTGATATCACCATTGAACATCTTCGATCTCCAATCGCCGTCGGGCTTGGTGGACCATCCGTCCATCAGGCCGGATACGGTAAACAAATCCCTGTCGGAAATTCTCCACCCGGCATCAAGCAAGCCATCGGATACGTTACGGAGTCCGTACCCTAAACGTATCAGTCCGTAGTAGTTATCGGGCTTAACTTCATCCGACTGCTCGCCGAACACGCCCATAGCATTGCGCTGATAGCCCTGATGGGGAGCTGCTTCGGTTCGGTAACTCACAGCCGCACTCTGTCTTTCGGTCTGTGGACGCTGTGGGACAGGCATTATCTTGCTCTGCTCCGACATGGAGGGGTTGTATGCACCTTCTATGGTAAGCGACCTGGAAGGCAGCACATCATTCTGGGCTTTCACTCCGCTGCAACATATTACGGCCACAAGGACCGAAAGTATATATCTCTTCATAACAATCATTCTTCAAGTCGTTTGGCAATCATTTCAGCTATATCATCATCCTCAGTGTAGTTGGATTTGAGAGAGAGCAGATACTGACGCGCCTCAACATCCTTACCCTGTGAACGGTATATATCACTCAACAATATGAAACTGCGTGCCAGCCAATACATATGGGGCGTACCCTCCTGTATGAAGTCCATGATAACCTTCTCGGCACCTTCATTGTTACCGCTGTCAAACAACAGCTGACTAAGCAGATAATCGGACTCCGCACCATATCTGGAACGGGTATCTTTTGATAGTTCCTCAAGCAGGGGACGTGCCTCTTCTCTTTTGCCGCCCTCGAGCAAAGCATGCGCCTTCCAGTAGTTGACCTCGGTTTGCTGCTCGGTAGAAAGCTGTGTCTGCAGAGCTTTATCGGCATAGAGCAAAACCGCCTCATGCTCACTTATCTGACCGGCACTGCTCACGATACGGAACAAGCTGGTGCGTTGACGCTCTGCATTGGTGGTCTTGCTGTAAAGACGGATATAGGTGTCCATCGCCGTCTCCCAGTCGCCTACCGACCAGGCCATCGCGGCTGCGTGATCAAGAGCGCTCTCGCAGAAACGGCTGCTCTCATTAGCGGCACTATGCATATAACTCTCATATGCATTCTCATAGTCATTTTCCTCCTCAAGAAGCAATCCCTGATAATACCATGCATTGGCTGCAAACGCGCCATTGGGATACTGGTCAAGATACTCTTTGAACCGCACCTTTGACTCGGCTTTCTGACCACGGCTGAAAAGGCCTTCGGCGGCCGTATAGGTAAGTGAATCACGCTCGCTCACAGCAATCGGAGCTGCGCCCTGCACAGTCTCGGTATAAGCCAGATAGGTGTTTATATCACCTTTCTCAACATAGATGGACTTGAGGTCCACCAGAGCCGTACGGGCCTCATCGCTGCCCGGATAACGGGCTATGACATCCTTGTATGCCACGATAGCTTCATCGTACTTATCGGTCTGGTAATAGATAAGTGCCGTCTCAGCCGATGCCTTGCGTGCCAAGTCAGTATTGGGATAATCCGATATGATACGGCTGAATACCTCCACTGCCTGCTCAGGCTTGTCGGTCTGCTGATAAGCTCGTCCCTCCTCATATAGAGCCGATGCCACATACGGTGAGTGAGGATAGTTAACGGTAAGCTTGTCAAGATCCAGTATCTTCTGCTGGTAATTACGTTGCAATCCGTTGACCATTGCCGTTTGGTAAAGTGCATAATCACCTGTGGCAGGTGCAAGGTTTATTGCAGTACCGTAATACTCTTTAGCCTTGTCATACTGGCGGCCGTAGAACATGCAGTCACCTGCACGCAGAGCGGCATCAGCCACTACATAATCATCAATACCTGTCTGGCGTGAAGTCTCTATCACTGTCCTGAAAGCCTTACCGCTCTTGGTATAATCATTGCGGTTATAGTAGATATAACCCAATCCGTAGTTGGCAAGACCGCTGTTATATGTCATTCCGCTTCCGGTAAGAGCCAGATAACGGCTGTAATCGGCCTCGGCACGGTCTATGTGCCCCATACGGTAATAACACTCACCGCGCCAAAACAGCGCCTCATTGGCCGTCTTGCGGTCATAACGCTCAAGTGCAACCACATCACTCAACATTGACGGAACATTGTCGAGATTGCCCGATGCCATATCGTCCATAGCCTTCTTGTACAGAAGCTGCATCTTGGCAGCAAGTATGGATGCACCGGGATTCTGTATCTTGGCTATTGATGCCAGTGCAGCATCATAGCTGGGTGTGTTCATGTATACATCAACCAGATAACTGCTCACCCTGTCGGCATAAGCTGATTTGGGATACTCATTGAGGAAACGCTCCAGCGATGTCACTGACTCGGCAAACGGCGAGTATGATGTCTCATGAATGACCATCGCATAATTGTACAGAGCCTGTTCCCTTACATCAGGTTTACCGGGTATGTTCGATGCACGCTCAAACGCCAAACGGGCTGCATTCTTATCGCCTTTCTTAAGATTGGCCAGACCTATATGCAAAAGCGCATTCTGCGTGACAGCATCATCCTCACTGGTAACAACCTGTGTGAGATGCCCAATTGCTCCGTCCATATCGCCTGTCTGGAACTCTGACATGCCCAACAGATAGGTGTCATGCCGTACATCCTGACTCTGTCCTGTTGCCAGATAGCTGGTCAGCAAATCAACAGCTTTTGCATATTCACCTTTCTTGTACCAATACTCACCCAGTATGCGCTCGGCCTCAGCTTCAATATACGGGTCATCGGTAGTTGCCACCAGATTGTTGGCGGTCTCATACGCCTGAGTGATATCACCATTGCCGTTCAGTGCCATCTCGGCCAGGTAAAGGCGGGCTTCATCATCATGACGTGACTCGAGTGAATTCTCGAAACCGATCTTGGCCTGAGAGCTCTTACCGTTTACATAATCGTAATATGCGCGATAGAAAACAATATCCTCGTCCTCATCAGGATCATCAACCAGACGTTCCAGTATGGTAAGCTGCAGATAACCCTCCTGAGCACGTCCGCATCGGAACAAAGCTATTGCATTATGACGCACCATACGGCGGCAGTCATTCTCGTCAAGCAGCAGCGGGTCACACTCGTCAAAACACTCTATGGCATCCTGATACTCATGCTGTACAAAATGTGATGAGCCCATAAGAGCAAGCATCCTGTTGTTGTACATTGAGTTGGGGTACTTGGACATGAAAATCTGAATGGCCGGCATTGCAGTGTAGAGATCACGCTCGGCGGAAATCACCACCTGCATATATTCAATCTCCTCGGTCAAAGCCTGCTTCTTGTCTCGGGTCTCCCTGATCCATTCATCAAGCAACGATCCTGCGGCGCCGAAGTCACCTTGGGTAAACACCGTGCGGCACTCATCAAGCAAACGTGTATCGGCATCCCTCAGACGACTTTGGGCCGATACTCCGACACATGCTCCCGCCAGCAACAATGCAACAGACAATAGTATCTTTCTCATCTGGTCAAAATTGTTTCTTGTACCACATATCCAGGGCTCGGTTTTCGGAAGCCTCCATGATGGCCCGCTCGCCCGGTCCCTTGTCGTTGATGCCGCACAAATGCAGCACCCCATGAATGATCACTCTCATCAGTTCTTTGTCATAAGACGTATGAAACTTGAAACTGTTAGTCTCAACCGTCTCCAAACTGATAAACATATCACCGCTTACCAGCCCCGGCTCACTGTAATCGAAAGTGATTATATCCGTATAGTAGTCATGTCCCAGAAACTCCTTGTTAACCTCCAGGATACGGTCATCATTACAGAAAATGTAATTCAGGTTGCCCACCTTACGGCCATCATATGTAGCCGCAACCGCCGCGATCCATGCCCTCACCGCCTTTCGGTCCAGACGGGGCATCTTTATGTTTTCAGTCAGAAATGATATCATCGTTTTCAGATTATGCAAAGAACAGATATGCCAGGAATATAGCGGCCAGTATGCCGGCCAGATCGGCCAACAGTCCGCAGCCCACGGCATGACGGGTATTCTTGATATTCACACTGCCAAAGTAAACTGCCAGTATGTAGAACGTTGTATCGGTAGAACCTTGGAACAGACAAGCCAGACGTCCTGTAAACGAATCGGCTCCGTATGTAGTCATTGCGTCAATCATCAGGCCGCGTGCCCCACCACCTGAAAGAGGTTTCATCAGGGCTGTAGGCAGAGCGCCTACAAACTGACTGTCAAGTCCGCACTTCTCAACGCACCAGCCTATACCGCCAACCAGAGCATCCATCGCTCCCGATGCACGGAACACGCCAATGCCCACCAGAATTGCAATCAGGTAAGGAATGATCTTGACCGCTGTGGTAAAACCGTCCTTGGCTCCCTCAACAAATGCCTCATAGACATTTATCTTGGCCTTTACGCCCGATATTATGAACCCTATTATCACCACAAACAGGATTATGTTGGCAATCGATGTGGATACTGGTCCTATCTTTACTGCCGGAAGTTGAGAGAAACCCCAGATAATCAAGGCAACCAGTACGCTCAGTCCACCCACAAAGCCTATCAGTACCTTATCAAAATGGATTTTCTGGATAAAGCAGGTAACGAGCAGGCCCACCAGAGTTGAGAAGAACGTGGCCAGCAGAATAGGAATGAAAACATCGGCCGGCTGGGCAGCACCCATCTGCGCACGATATACCAGCACGCTTACTGGGATAATTGTCAAGCCTGATGTATTGAGCACCAGAAACATAATCATGGGGTTGGATGCCACATCCTTGGTCTTGTTGAGTTCCTGCATGCGCTCCATAGCCTTGAGTCCCATGGGAGTGGCCGCATTGTCCAGACCCAGCATATTGGCTGCAACATTCATGAAGATATGGCCATAGGCAGGATCATTCTTGGGAAGGTCCGGGAACAGGCGTGAGAACACGGGACTGAGCCATCGGGCGAAAGTATTTACCAATCCCCCCTTCTCGCCAATCTTCATTATACCCAGCCACAGTGACAGTACGCCGGTCAGTCCCAGCGAAATCTCAAAACCCGTCTTGGCCGATGAGAACGTGGAGTCCATGATATCCTGAAACACTCCCGCATCACCCATACAGAGCCGTATCACAGCTACTGCAAATGCAATAAGAAAGAATGAAATCCAAATCCAGTTGAGTACCATACGCGCCTGTACATTATTATTTGCGAAGATACAAAAAGAGTACCATTGGGGACAGACCCCAATGGTACTACTTTTCAACAAACCCACTTATCAATCACCAAACTCTATAGTCAAGCTCTATTCCCCAGCCTTCAAACTCAGCCATATACAATGGCTCTCTAAAATCCGGATCCACAAAACCATAAGATCCGTAATCAGGCCTTTTTCCCAAAGGTCTGTCATCCTGCTTCTCAGATTCGTTTCTTACCAGCCAGCCTATCTCAGGACGCAGCGCCATAGTCGCAGTATCCTGCACCAGGCCCACTATACCTCCACGCAGATCCAAAGTGTTTATACCTATACAGTTTCCCATTCCATCATCAATATACTGGATAATAGGAACACTTGTCATAAGCGGAGGCAGACTATGTCCATAGGGTATTGCAGACGGACGTTCTCCCCAATAATCAAAAGGTATGAATTCCAAGAACCATCCATTAAACAGAGTAGGACCATATGAAGCCGCAAAACATCCTCCACCGGCCTTGAGATGAAAATCAAAAGGACGGCCCTTAATGGCCATATTCCACCAGAACTTAAGATTTGGTTTACCCTCCGATGCCGACACAAACTCCGCCAATATAGGATCCAGCTTATCGGTCCACTGCCTGACACCGAATTCGCCTAACTTCCGTGTCTTTTCACGCAGAAGTTTCCAGTCATCGGGAGTACCCTCAAGCGTTACACTGGGAATACCACACCCAACAATCCACTCCAAATAATCAAAGTACTGCTTTACAGCCTCCATGAGGGTTATCTGTGACACCATCCTCTCTATCATTCCTGTCGTGGAGAAGTTACAGGTCATGAGTTCGGCAACATCGCCTCTGGTTTCTTTTGCAATCAATGCTGCAAATTTCTCAACTTTCTGCGCCGTAGTTGTTTCAGGCGTAGTCTGTATTAATAGAGTCTCTTTTCCCTCATGGTCAACCAGATACTGACGGAACTTTTCCGGGTCACGGTTTACATACTGAGCGTACCCGTTACAGATAACTATCCACATTATATCGGGCGAAAGTACGATGGGTCTGTGCTGAGCATAAGCCAAGCATACCATTGAGAAGAAAGCGTTGTTATCGCCGTCAACCAGTGACTTGTTGGCAAAACTGCAACCCAGGTATGGCTCGCCTTCGGCCCACTTGCAGCCAAAATCCGCACCATTTTTTACAGGAAGAAGATTTTCGGCAATCTCCACATCCTCAACCTTAAAAGTTACTGCTCCGGGTCCAAGCGTCACGATATCCTCCAATGAAGTATTCCTGATCCTCTTGGCCGGGATGACTCCTGTTCCGAGCAACAGTACTAGTCCAAATGCAAATATTGTCTTTTTCATAATTGCGTTTGTTTTATCTGGAACGGGATGCTTCACGCAGAGGGATAGGGAGTCCATGCGGTTCCATGCGTCGATCTGCGGTAATTTCAATCATTGGTAAATCTTCCTGTTCTACCATCGTTATTGTAAATACAGAACCGGTAATACTTGTCCTTACCGTTTCATACCCTACGTATGTAATCTGCAGTTGGTCATCGGGGTTTACCAATTTGAATGAGAAATTTCCTTCTATGTCAGTAACAGTATGTGCTACTATCCTGTCCCTATCATCACGCTCTGTCACATTGACCATCATCATGGGGCCTTCGGCATCCTCAGCTGTGCCGGATATGACATCACCAGCCTTTGGCTTCTTTCCCGAGATACTCGCATACGAACTGCTTACAACCTTTATATGCTTGTGCTTTTTTATTTCCTGCTTTATCACTGCATCTCCATCACCCATGGATTTGACTTGCTGAGCCTTGTTTATAACATCTTCCCCATCAAATTCAAATGTAGGGTCTTCCCTTACCAGCCAGCCAATCTCGGGACGCAAAGCCATAGTCTCCTGATCCTGCACCAGGCCCACAATGCCGGCACGCATTTCAAGTCCGCTTACACCCATACTGTTTCCCGCTTCATCCTCGGTGTACTGAATTATGGGAACGCTTGTCATCAGGGGTGGCAACTCATGACCGTATGGTATCTTAGAGGGACGCTCCCCGCGGGCATCAAACGGAATGAACTCCAGAAACCATCCGTCAAAAGGAGTGGGGCCGTAAGAGGGCTTGCCACCGCAAGTAAATTCACCTTCCAGATGAAAGGCCGATGAACGTCCCTTCATTGCCATATCATACCAAAAGTCAATATTAGGCTTACCCTGGGAGGCCAATTCAAACTCTTTCAGGATAGGATCCAGCTTCTTTGTCCACGATTTCACTCCGAATTCGCCCAGTTTCTGTGTTTTCTCACGCAGAAGACGCCAATCATCAGGAGTACCCTCAAGCGTCACTCTTGGAATACCACATCCCAAACGCATCTCCAGATAATCAAAGTACTGCTTTACGGTCTCCATAAGTGTAACCTGTGACACCATCCTCTCAATGGTACCTGTTGTAGAGAAGTTACAGGTCATGAGTTCAGCTACATCACCCTTGGTCTCCTTTGCTATCAATGCCGCAAACTGCTCGACTTTTTGCGCAGTGGTGGTATTAATATCAGTCCTTATTACAAGTGTCTCCTTCCCATCATGATCCACCAGATACTGGCGGAAACTTTCAGGATCACGGTTTACGTACTGCGAGTAACCGTTACAGATTATTATCCACATGATATCGGGCGAAAGCACGATGGGTCTGTGCTGGGCATAGGCCAGACATACCATTGAGAAGAATGGGTTGTCGCCGGCATCCACCATAGACTTGTCGGCAAAACTGCAACCCAGATAAGGCTCGCCTTTGGCCCACTTGCGACCCAAGTCTGCGCCATACTTTACAGGCAGATAATTCTTTGCTATCTCTACACCCTCAACATTAAATGTAATGGAATGCTCCTCCTGGGCAGAAGCAACACTGGCTGACAGTAACAACACAATTGCAAAAACCAACTTTTTCATATCCGTGATTTTTTTCATTTCTGCTGCAAATGTATGTCCCATATCCAGCCTGCACCAAGCAATCAGCGTTGCATTACCGTTGCATTTTTTTTGCAACGTTTTTGCAACGCTTCAAATAGTACAATTGGGGCCTGTCCCCTTTTGTACTATCTTTGCAATGCAATGGACGGAAAGATAACACTCAGGAGAGCCACGGTGGCCGATGCGCGTTTCATTGCAGAGAACGTGTTGCGGGCGCTGCATATTGATGAGACCGATGAACGGCATATTGAGCATCTGGCCGATATCAGCCGTCGTGACGATACGCTCTACAGCTGGTGCAACGCCACTATCGCGCTTTTTGGCGGTGTTCCAGTGGGACTTATGGTAGCATATGACGGTGCCCGATACCGCCAAATGCGCGATATCACGTTCCCAATGATACGCATGTATGTAGGTGATGACTATCACAATATGGATGATGAATCCCACCCAGGAGAGTATTACCTGGACTCACTGGCAGTGTTACCCCAATACCGCAACAAAGGCATAGCATCGGCCTTGATACAGGACATGTTCCGCCAGCGTGATGAATCTGGAATCTCAATGGCTACCATCGCTGTCGATCCCGACAACGACACAGCCTACCGCCTGTACACCCGTAACGGATTCCGCCCTGACGGCAAGATAACCGTCTTTGGAACTACTTACGACCGATTGGTCTGTCCGTAAATCAGAAAGTAAAACTCAAAGTTGCACCAAATCCCAGATCCCGCTGAGCAGTCATCATGACTGAAGGATTCAGTTTCATGGATTCCAAAATCCTTGAGTACCCCGAAGATGATATCTCGTTGGTTGCAGCATTCTGAGCATTGAAAGTGCGCTCAACCCAGTTAAGACGCGCCTTACCTATACCTGTAAACACACTTCCAAGACAAATCAAAGCGTTAGTTCCGGCAGCGTATCCCCAGAATGCGCCGCTCTGTCTATCGGCTTTGGGATCAAACTCCAGTACAGTCATCACCAGAAACGTGACACCATACACCCAGCAGGCTCCACCTATATTGAACTGATTACTGCCACTCACATAAGTGTGGTACAAGTCATCGTCAAAATAATTCTCATAATTACGGTCCGAAAGTTCCGTATCATTGAACTTCCAGCGGAAAGTATCGGCATAACGGTATATCGCTCCCGGCCCCGAATCCTTAATAACATATGACCAGTTTATCTCCTGAACGCTGCTTGACGGAAAAGTCTTGATTTCACCATCGGTAGTCTGAATCTTGACATCGCCCAAAGAATCCAGCTCCATTACATATCCTATAATCCTGCTCCCATCCTTAAGATACAGGGCATTTGCAGACTGTGAGAATGCCAACGGAACAAAACAGAACACTAACAGCGTTGCCAACAACAAGCGTCTCATATAACAAGCCCAATTGATTAGTCACCACAAAAGTAAGAAATTATAGCTATATTGTCAACCACAGTCAAACTAAGCTTGCTGTCACGTTTCATTCCCGTTCTGATTCTCTCTTACCGAACTGTCTCTTGCAACATGCCAGAAACCCGGGATCGAACAACGACCCCGCATATTGCACCATATTCAATGAGTCCGTCACTATTCCGTAAAAACCAAAATTATCCGGCAACCACGAATTATTAATCATTATAGAATCATCATATGTGACGACAGTTTTCACATGTTCAGCAAAAATATCGTAATAATCATTGATCTTGACCGAATCAGTTTTTTCTGAAGGATGAAACAACAAAACAGGCTCAACTATCAATTTGGAGTCTTTTAGAGAATTGACAGTATTCAAGATAATTGATTCCGAGCATTTTGCGCACGCCTTTGTTTCAATGTACATAAGAATGACACCATTCCCTGTTTTAAACAAATAATCCGGATATTCTAAGATACAACTGTCTGCTTCACCTATCGTTGAATAATGAAATGATCCCTTTGTGTAATTCTTCTTATATAAGAAAAACGATGTCAGGAAAAAGACAAAAAAGCCAAACAATGCATATATAATCGTTCTTAATGTAGCTTTAAAAATGACGTCTGTTTTCAAAGAGCCCATATTCAATTGACTTTAAAATATATTAGCACTGGATTATCAAATGGTTGGGCGTTAGCAACCTTCTTTATTTCTAAAGACAAGGGAGAATTTTCATTATCCTCCATGGTATCATCGTTTATATCTGTGCTGGAAATAATGTCAACACAATAACCCTCATCAAAATAATAAGGACTTAATGCGAACTCTATTCCAGGTATTATATATGATCGGCATGTTACTTTACCGTCTCTTACTATTAAAGCAACTTGTCTGATATTATCGTTTTCCCTTGGAAAACACCAAAAAACGAGAACCGAATTAATGATGCTCGGAAAATGAACTCCTTCAAGATGTTTGTTCATTTTAAAGTCTTCCATAGCATAAAGCATAGGATCTTTCCCTGCCAGTTTAACTAATTTTTTAGGAACTCTCCATTTGGAATCGAATGAAAACGAAAAGAGTTTTTCAATACATCCATTTGCCGTGTTATAAAATAATATGCTGTTTTGGGTAAGTGAATTCTGAGGAAAAAGGCAACCATCCGGCACCATTGTCAAATCCCATGGCATAAACATCTTAGTACCGATATAATCAAGATCACATACCCTTTCCAATACATTACCCGTTTCGGATGACACCAAACAAAGACCTCTATAAACATCCTTCTGATTATCTTCAGAAAAAGAACACTTCATCAGTATTTCCTTCGCATTAACGACTATCATACCCATCGGTGTAATCGAAAGATTTGTCGAACTGATATAATTCATTTCAGGCACACTGTATTTCATTAACTTTCCATCGGCAATAACATAAAGAATTTGTTCTTCTTGAGAATAAGCAAAATCATTTATCGAGGAATACTCCCCATGACCTCGGCCAGAAGCATCCAGAACAGAAACAATAGAATCTTTCTGCATACAGTAAACCGTCTTATGCGACTCACCTAATAGGAAAGTATAATTGTCATACGCAAGGCCCCGATAAATTCCTTCCATTGGAAAATCACACTTAACGGGAACTATTCGTATGTCCGAATTAAGATTATTCAATTTTACTATTTCAACATTATTCACATCTACGTCTTTGGAACTTTTACCGCAACCAAAAAACAAAAAAACAGCACTTAAACTGGCAATGGCACACGTCGTTTTAGTAATAATTCTTTTCATATCTTTTTATTCTTGTAATTACTGACTGCCTGGTAGTAAGACCAGTGCAGTCAGTATATTTTTTTATTTAAATAGACCAATAATGAATTGGAAGAAAGGCACAGCCACAGACAGCGCATTAAAGAAGGACTCAAGGAACGATGTGATCTGGCCCAAATTATAAACCGTTGTTGTCGTATCAATCACACATGCGCTTCCTACTTCTTGAATGCAACCATTCATCGGACGACCTTTACTATCATATGCCTGTCTCATATTTTCAATCACAATTACATGTGTTTGCATATCCGCAATCACCCTATTGGGAGAGGAACCAAATTCAATATAAGGGTTACCTCCTCCACCATTGTCGTCACCGCTGGAGAGAGCTTCAACATTGCTGTCGCTTAGTACATTCACGGTATTTGAATAATTGGCATAAAAAGCAAGCCCAAATGCAAACAGGGCTGTTGATACCAGAACTGTCAATTTCTTTTTCATAGTAATTTAATTAATTGATTAATAATTTTTTTGTGTTTTAGATGAATAAATGTTTTTGCGGTTCTTATAACCCACTAGGCCATAGAACCAAATAACTTGAATAAAAACCACTATCTTTGCGGCGTTCAGGTTTAAGGTTTAACTTGGGACTTGGACCGAGAAGGGGTATTGACAGAGTACTTTGCAAGGGTGGCACTGTCTTTATCCCTTCTCTTCTCCAAATCTGAATACATGTCTCTCTTTTCATTCACATATTCAGTTTGTCATTGACTCCGCGATCATCCGCTTTGAGTTGTTCTAACAGAAAAAATCTCCAATCATCACCCCTCAATACGGAAAACAAACGTTTTAAATCGCATAGTAATGCTTTTTTAATCATCATTTCAAAGTTTCCCAACCGTCCGGATCAGGACCGACGCTAACTTGACAGTGGCCCTGACCGGTACGGATGGCCGGAACAGGTTTGACTTTTGTGCCTTTCAACTTGTTACGGGCGTGTTTTTCAACGGATACTACATTTAAATGAACCATTTAAACATTAATTGGTAATAGAACTGTTAATCAATAGCACAAACAAAAAAAGTCACATCTTAGAAATCCAGAGGATCTAAGTATGCGACTTAATTCGTTTGCTCTGCAAATGTAGAGTAAAGAATTTTCACACGCAACAGAATATTTGAAAATAAATGTCTCGTTTTTCGAGAATTAAACCAGCCTTAAAGCCTAATTCTGAAACTTACTCTCTATATTTGAGGTACTAAAACTAAACGTACTATCATAATGAAAAAAACAATCCTATTTCTGATGCTTGCAACTCTCCTGGTGGCATGTTCAGCACCTAATGACATCTATTATCTGCATGGTTATTTCCGCAATACTGAAAGCAAGACCGCTTACATGATAAAATCGGGTCAGGTAATTGACTCAACCTCCATAGACAGCACCTTTCATTTTGTATTCAAAGGGTTAAAAGAAAAAACTACTCCCCAACTGGTTTATATATCCGATGCACCCAGCACACGTGGAACCAAAAACAGTTGGAACGTTGTTTGGGAACCCGGTATGATATCCATGTTTCCGGAAAAAGAGTCCGATGACTTCTCTGTAACCGGCACCATATCAAACAATCTGCTTACCGAAATGCAAAAGAAAGAGCGTGAGCTTGAACAAAAATATGATGAGTTGAACGATCAGAAGGAAGAGCAGGATAAACTTGTTGATGAGTGGTACTCATATCTTGGAAAGAACGCCAAGAAACATACTGATAATCTGTTCGGTCTGATATGCCTGCGTGAGATCTCATATGAGCAGGAACCTGCTGTAACCAGAAAGATGCTGGATGCATTCAAGAAGGAGTTGCATGAGACCGATATCTGGAAACAGTTGGATGAGCACAATGTCAAAGCACTGGCAACAGCACCCGGAAAGACATACATTGAATTCAGCCAGACCGATTTGAACGGAAATGTGATTTCATCAAAGGATGTAATGGCCACGCCCGGAGTAAAGTATGTGCTGATAGATTTCTGGGCATCGTGGTGCGGCCCATGCATGCGTGAACTTCCATATCTTAAAGCCACTTACAGCAAGTACTTTGAAAAGGGATTCCAAATTATAGGAGTATCACTGGACCGCTCCCGCGATGCGTGGCTCAAAGCTATTGAGGACAGCCAGATGAACTGGATACAACTGAGTGACGTAAAGGCCTGGGATAATGAGGTGGCACAACTGTACGGCATAAATTCAATCCCCGCCAACTTCCTGGTTGAAGCAAGCACCGGTAAGATCATTGCTACAAGTCTTAGAGGTGAGGATTTGGAAAAGAAGATTGCAGAACTCCTTAAATAAGCTTTAGCTATGGCAAGCAGCAAAATGGCATCGTTGGCCAAGGATACGGCCATATATGGTATTAGTAGTATCGTAGGTAGATTTATAAACTATCTGCTTACTCCCCTGTACACTAATATCCTAAAGGCTCAGGATGCACAGTACGGAGCCATTACCAAGATGTATGCCTACACTGCTCTTTGCCTGGTGCTGCTTACATTCGGAATGGAGACCACGATGTTCAGGTTTGCCAACAAAGAGGGGCAGAAACCCGAACGGGTCTATTCTACCGCCCTTATATCTGTAGGCGTTCTTTCGGCTCTGTTTGCCGCCTTGTGCATAACATTCCGGTACGAGATAAGTGCTTTCCTACAGTATCCTGATCACCCCGAGTATGTAACAGCCCTGTCGCTCGTAGTGGCTATTGACTCTTTCCAGGCTATTGTATTCTCATATCTGAGATTCCTTAAGAGGCCAATAAAATTTGCAGCGCTCAAGCTTACCAATATTGGCCTTACAATTGCTCTCAACCTGATAATAGTGCTTTGGTTCTCATCGGTTTATCAGAATCACCCAAGACTGCTTGGATGGTACAGCATGGATAACCTGATCAGATATGTATTCTACATCAATCTGTTCTGTTCGGCCAGCATTACCATAGGCTTGTTGCCCGAGATAAGACAGATAAGGAACGGATTTGACACAAAACTGTTCAAACAGATGCTGTCTTACACCTGGCCTATCCTGATTCTGGGTCTTGCCGGCATCCTTAACCAGGTGGCCGACAAGATTTGCTTTACCAAGATTATCACTGGCGAGGAGGGCGAAATACAGTTGGGTATTTACGGAAGCGCCGTTAAGGTTGCCATGATAATGTCTATGCTCACCCAGGCATTCCGTTACGCCTATGAACCTATGGTGTTCAGCACCGCTGCAAAGGACAAGGTTGGCCAGAACAAGATTTACTCCGATGCCATGAAGTATTTCATAATCTTCTCACTGCTGGCATTCCTGTTCGTGATGTTCTACCTGGATTTCCTGAAGTTTATCATAGGAAGAACCTATTGGGAAGGCCTAAAGGTTGTGCCAATAGTCATGATTGCGGAGATATTCATGGGTATTTATTTCAACCTCTCTTTCTGGTACAAACTGATTGACCAGACCTGGTGGGGAGCCATATTCTCATTCATTGGCTGTGCCGTGCTTCTGGCAATAAATTTCATATATGTGCCGAAATACGGATATATAGCCTGTGCATGGGGAGGATTTGCAGGATACGGAACATGTATGCTCCTTTCCTACTTTGTCGGTCAAAAGAAGAGTCCCATAAACTATCCCTTGATGGATATCTTCAAGTACGTGTTGCTGGCAGCAGTACTGTACATGGTCTATCTGGGAGCCAAACCTCTCCCAACCTGGCTGGCGCTCACAATCAACACCGCTCTCATCTGCATCTACCTGGCTTATCTAATAAAGAAAGACCTGCCGTTGGCAAGTCTTCCCGTAATTGGCAAATATTTCAAAAAGAATTAAAGCGCTGCGCGGATATCGGCCGCAATCTTCTGGAACTCCTCGGGAGTAAGTTTGAGTTTAGGATTGCTGAACAGCATATCCTTCTCACTCTGCATCGGGATAAGGTGTATGTGGGCGTGGGGCACCTCAAGGCCAAGTACGGCCTCACCTACCTTGATGCAGTTGAAAACCTTCTTCTGTGCTGCAGCAATCTTCTTGGCAAAAAGCTGCAGGTCACAGAGCTCCTGATCTGTAAGGTCAAACAGATAGTCTACCTCGCGCTTGGGAATGCACAGGACATGACCCTTCACCAACGGATTAATATCCAGGAACGCAAAACAGTTCTCTGTCTCGGCTATCTTATAGCAAGGAATCTCACCTGCGATTATACGGCTGAAGATTGTCATAATCAGAGAGATATTTCCAGAATTTCAAAACCTATCTTTCCGCTGGGAATGGTAATCTCAACGGTCTCACCAACCTTATGACCCAGAAGGCCTTTTGCAATAGGTGTGCTGCTTGAAATCTTGCCACTCTTAAGATCTGCCTCGCTCTCAGGAACGATTGAGTAAACCATTGTGGCGTTGTTTTTAGTATTGCGGATCTTGACAGTGGTCAGTATCTGTACCGTCGAAGTATCTATCTTGCTCTCATCAATGATCTTGGCATCGGCAATCTGTGCCTTAAGTTGGGCTATCTTGGCCTCAAGCATACCCTGTGCCTCCTTGGCTGCATCATACTCGGCATTCTCGCTCAAGTCACCTTTATCACGTGCCTCGGCTATCTGCTGAATGATCTCAGGACGGCGAACACCCTCAAGATACTGTAATTCGGCTACCAGTTTCTTGTAGCCCTCTTCTGACATATATGCCATAATATCAATAATTTATAGGTTTTACAATCCAATCCCGACATGAGCAAAAAAGAATTCCAACAATCCGTTCAAGATGTTGGAACTCTAATAGTCCGTGTCAGTCTCTTTGGCAAAGATAGCATTAATTTTACACTATCCCAACAAAAGAGTATTTTTTTACCTTTACTCCAGTAGCTTGGCTATCTTGCTGTCCAGCTCATCTGTCTTTTCCGGACGGTCAGTGATGTTACCGTCACGATCAATCAGGAACACAGCAGGAAGCTGCTGGACATTATAGGACCTAAGGTATGTTGAATAGACACTCTCTTCGTCATATACGCAAATCCAAGGCAGATTTGATGCGGTATTTACCCAATAGCTCTCGTCACTGTCTACCGATACCTGATAGATATTGAATCCCTGATCGGCATATTTGTTGTACAGGGTTCTGAGCAACAGGTTATAATTGGGTGAATAATCAGTCTTGTATGCCGTAAAATCAAGCAGTATAACCTTACCCTTCTGATCGCTCAGTTTCTGAGTACGTCCCTGCCAATCGGGCAATTCAATGTCAATCAAACCTGTCTCGACAACAAGGTTCTCAAACTGCTGGATTGCCTCAGCACTGGCAGCATTATTACGTGAAGGCGATGTCTTGGCCATTCCCTTGAGTGCCACATTGCGCAGATGTGTGGTCCTGACTGCATCAGGATAGAGCATATCCATCTGAGTTGCCACCGCTGCGAAGCACTTTGCATCCTGACGGTCTGACTGCGGATTGAACAGCATCTGTCCGTTTATGCTAAGGAACAGGGCGTAATAAGCACAAGGCGAGCTCGGAGACGGCAAAATGAACTCTGTCATGATATCGGACTTGAACACATCGACCATCTCATTCACCTGCTGCTGGAGTGCAGTGGGATCGGGACTACGGTATTGTGATGTCACGCGGCGCAGATCCTGAAGCAATCCCATTTGGCTCATGACCAGATCCTTGAGACGTAACGAATTATCAGATCCCTCAATCATGTATGCAATCTGCATTACCGGAAGGCTGGCCTTAACCGTAACGGTCTCTGTAGAATCAATTGTGAGATTTACCACCTTTCCGTCTATTCTCAGGCGATAAAAATCAAAGCAATCCTTAGGCGCAACGGGATTGAAACTGAACTCACCTTCGGCATCAAGCTTGACTGAGTCGATAACCTCAACCTTGTCCAGTCCCATATGGTCAAGATAAAGGGTCTTGCCATCGGCTTCCACTATCTGGCCATTCAAAGTAAACCTGTCAACTTTGGGTTGACAGGCTACTGTTAAAAGGGCCAGAACAGCTATTACAAGATTACTGCGCTTCATTGTTCTCAGTATTCTCCTGCTGCTGGTCGTTGCGGCGGTTATCGTGGTGATGGCGAGGTCCACGATCCTGACGCGGGCCACGGTCTCCACGCTCGGGACGCTCACCACGATCCTGACGGGGCTGACGGGCAGGACGCTCCTCATAACCCTCGGGCTTCTCGATGAGAGCACGACGTGACAGTTTGAACTTACCGGTCTTGGGATCAATGTCAATCAGTTTTACCTGAATCTTGTCACCCTCCTTGATACCGGTCTCCTCAATGGTCTCGTAACGCTTCCAGTCAATCTCACTGATGTGAAGCAGACCATCCTTACCGGGCAGGAACTCTACAAACAGACCGTATGGCATTACTGAACGTACGGTACCATCGTAAACCTCACCTACCTCGGGGATGGCAACGATTGCACGGATTTTGGCCAAAGCAGCCTCGATGCTGTCGCGGTTTGATGCGGCAACCTCAATCTTGCCCACACCGTCAACCTCATCAATGCTGATGCTTGCGCCTGTCTCCTCCTGCATGCCCTGGATGATCTTTCCGCCCGGGCCAATGACTGCGCCGATGAACTCCTTAGGAATGGTAAGGGTCTCAATGCGGGGAGCATGGGGCTTAAGATCTGCGCGAGGCTCGGGAATGGTCTCGGTAATCTTGCTCAGGATATATTCACGTCCAGCCTTGGCCTGAGCCAGAGCCTTCTCCAGAATCTCATATGACAGACCGTCGCACTTGATATCCATCTGTGTTGCGGTCAGACCCTTTACGGTACCAGTGGTCTTGAAGTCCATATCACCCAGATGATCCTCATCGCCAAGTATATCTGACAGTACAGCGTACTTGTCCTCGCCCGGGTTCTTGATAAGACCCATTGCGATACCTGATACGGGGTTCTTGATCTTAACGCCGGCATCCATCAGGGCAAGTGTACCTGCGCAAACGGTAGCCATTGATGATGAACCGTTTGACTCAAGGATATCTGATACTACGCGAACGCAGTAGGGATAATCCTCAGGAATCTGCCCCTTAAGGGCACGCCAAGCCAGATGTCCGTGACCTATCTCACGACGACCCAGGCTGCGCTGAGCCTTAGCCTCACCTGTGCAGAATGGCGGGAAGTTGTAATGGAGCAGGAAACGCTCATCGTGCTGATCCAGCACGTCATCAACCATCTTCTCATCGTCCTTGGTACCAAGAGTTACAGAGCACAGTGCCTGTGTCTCACCACGGGTAAATATTGATGATCCGTGAGGTCCGGGCAGATAACCTACCTCGCACCAGATGGGACGGATATCGGTTGTCTTACGACCATCCAGACGCTTGCCCTCATCGAGCACGCAGCGACGCATTGCATCGCGCTCAACATCGTGATAGTAACGGTCAATCAGAGCATCCTTCTCGGCCAGCTCATCCTCACTGAGTTCGGGATGTGCTGCATGATACTGCTCCTTGAACTCGTCACGTACAGCCTCAAAGTTGGCCTCACGTGAATGCTTGTCGGCATTGCCCTCGGCTGCCAGGTCATATGACTTCTGGTAGCAGGCATCCTTTACGGCCTGACGCAGATCCTCGTCGTTAACCTCGTGGCAGTACTCGCGCTTAACGGTCTTGCCTACCTCCTCGGTCAGCTCCATCTGGATCTTGCAATGTTTCTTGATCTCATCATGAGCGGCCTTCATGGCGCCAAGCAGGTCAGCCTCGCTAACCTCCTTCATCTCACCCTCAACCATCATGATGTTGTCATAGGTTGCGGCAACCATTACATCCATATCGGCCTCCTCAAGCTGCTTGAATGTGGGGGCAATCACGTATTCACCGTT